>Ga0265295_1000554_pt1 | contig 74706 bp, 63 predicted proteins | sample Munlansysbiofilm_FD_192503 | JGI IMG/M metagenome (GOLD analysis project Ga0265295, IMG submission 192503) | Leachate microbial communities from a municipal landfill in Southern Ontario, Canada - Methane capture system biofilm | ecosystem: Engineered > Solid waste > Landfill > Unclassified ...
CATATCAGTTGCATAATCAAAATCTGAGCCCCCAAAACAGGACTGCCAATTCATCACATAATTTTGTGAAAACAGGGATATATAAGAAGTAACAAGTAAGAATGTTATAATTATTTTTTTCATAATATTCATATATTAGGGAGGACAGCCTTTCGGCCATCCTCCGTTTTCATTACTTGCTTATTATTACTTTACCAGACTTTGAAATCCCGTTAACCTTAAATGTGTAGAAATAAATTCCTGCATCTGTTTTTCGGGTATCCCAAACCTTTTGACCATGCATTCCGCTTAGGGTAAGAGTTTTAATTACTTTTCCGTTTACATCGGATATTTTGATAAATCCTTCCACCTCACTATCGGGCAAAGTATAATTGAAGGAAACCCAATCGCTGGCCGGATTGGGATCTGCGGTGCAATTTGACGCTTCGATGTCCTTCGGACGATCGAAGGTCTCGCGGTTACCGGCCATGATGGGATGAGGGCTATAGGCATGTTTGCGTGTGCTTATTGTTTGGGCTTGTGTCATATTTATTTCTATTTTTTATGGTCAGAATTGGAAATTCATCATTCAATTTTTTAATTATCTTAATCACTCCAGCACTACCTTCCCATACTCAGCTGTTCCGTCCTGCCGGAGGCTGCGGTAGAAATACACTCCTGCTGGAGTGGTGCGCGTATCCCAAACCTTGAGGGTTTCGCCGGGGTATAGGATGAGTTCCTTAACCGGGATACCGCTTGCCGAGTATATGCTAATCTCCAGGTGCCGGCTATTTTCTTTGCCTTTGCGCTCGAAACACACATAGTCCTTTGCAGGATTGGGGTAGGTGCAAATACCTGTTGTGGCTGGTAGTTGTTCCTGCACATTTACCGTGGTATCCTTTACCTCGAATACCCAGAAATCCTGGTCGCCGTTTCCGCCGTATGGGGTGCAGCCCACATCGAAGGAAGGGCCGTAATCCGTTTGTCCGGCAATTACGAAGTTATTTTCGTTGATGTAGTGGAAGCCGAAAAGCATTTCTTCATTTGCGCTACCCCCAAAGCATTGCTGCCATAATAATTCACCATCGCTGTCCAAATTTACAATCCAGATATCTCTGTAATCTTCACTGATTGAATTGTTTCCTGTTACATCTCCGTTATAAGAACTGGTTGTGCCTGTAACTATAAAATTATCATCAGCATTATATATTCGTGTATATCCTTCAGACCCTGTTCCACCTAAGCATTTTTGCCAAATAATATTCCCATCAAAATCAATTTTCACTATCCAATGATCGGCATTGCCATGGTTTCCGGAAACATCTCCATCGTTTGAGTGAGTATAACCTCCCATTATATAACCATCACTCACTTCGGTCAATGTAGTAACCCCATCATCCAGAGTTCCTCCATAACATCGGTTCCATTCGATATTTAAATTTGAATCTAGTTTGACCAATACGGCTTCCATATAATCTATACTGTGTGGCGTGCAGCTTATATTTCCCCCTTCAAAATTGTGAGCGGAAATCCCCACCAGGAAGCCGCCATCGCTGGTCTGGATAATGGCCTGGCCAAATTCCTGACCGGGGCTACCCAGGGTGAAGTCCCACTGCTTTTCGCCTTCGCTGTTCACCTTTATCATCCAGGCATCCCATAATCCATAGTGTTTGGATACATCGCCATCGCCGGAGGCGGACAAAACTAATGCTACCAAACCACCATCATTGGTTGGTATGCCTATAGGAAGCATTTCCCAACCGCTTCCTCCATATATTTCTTCCCATATTATATTTCCTGCTGGATCGATTTTGAGTAACCACAAATCCCCGGAATCCGGGTATGGATCGTTTGAAATATCTCCATCGCTAGAGCCGGATACACCTATTATATAATAATTTCCATCATCAGTTGGGAAAATCCTGCCTACATGCTCACCACTACTTCCACCATAGGTCTTTTCCCAAAGTAATTCACCTGTATTACTGATTTTCAACAACCATATATCTCCTGCACCATGGTTAAAAGATATGTCTCCATCATCAGATCCTGTTACTCCAACAATCAAGTATGCATCATCAATTTTAATTATATCATTAGCATAGTCCAATTCACTCCCTCCAAAGCATTGCTGCCACTCTATATTAAAAGACTGAGCTATTGCTAACCCGGGCGCACTTAGAAACACCAAAATATATATAATTATTTTTTGCATGGCTATAAATATTAGAAAAAGCAGGGGGGGGGATGCTCCCCTGCTTTTATGAATGAATTATTTAGTAATTATAAGTTTAGAAGTAGTGCCTGTGCCATTCACTAGCAAAGTGTAGAAATACACCCCTGGTTTTACCTCACGAGTATCCCAGAGGTATTGCCCACGGGTTTCGGTAAGTTCTACCATTTTTACCAATTGACCGCTAGCGTCAGTGATTTTAATTACCGCTTCACCGGTGTTTTCAGGCAAAGTGTAGTCAAAGGCTGTCCATTCCCTGGCCGGATTGGGGTCAGCCGTGCAGCTTACGCCAAGTGCCTGGTTGAGCAGTGCCGGGTTGATGGCGGTACTTTTGAAACCCTGGTTGTGGGCAATGTTCAGGCAGTCGCAAAAGTGGTGGCCATAGCCCTGCTCCAGAATGGCGCGTGCAGTAGCACCTGCTGTACTGTGGCTGTTTTGTGCCAGGCTTTCCAATTGGGCTACTTCATCACCTGTCAGTTCATCGTAGCTACGGCCTTGCTGCAACAAATCAATCCTCAAGTCCAACATTTCGGTATAGTAGGCATGTTCATCCAGGTCGTAGCCGCTTAGCTGGTAAAGTTCTGGTATCATTTCCGCCAATGCTGAGGCATCCGTCACATTGCCTTCGGTCAGGTAAGTTTCGATAACCTGCTGATCGGCCTTTACGCCTCCCAGGTTGTCAAACCAACTGCGAAGCAGGTTATAGTCCAGATCATCCTCGTTAAGGATACTCCGGATCATGGAATTGGCTGCTCGTGTTTTCAGCCGCATGCTTTCGGCCATCTGGTTTTGCAGCGCCGTTTTGTAGGTGGTGCCAAAGGATACCTGCCGCAGGATATCGATCAGATACTCTGGCAGCGGGTTTTCCTTGTCTTCGAGATATTTAAGTAGCTCGTCATTCCTCAGTTCATCGGGGTTTGCTGCCATGATTTCAAAGATCATACTTTCTGGTAAAACATCGGTTTTGTCGGCAGCCGCCTTTAGCACTTTTGTGCTCAGGTGTGGCGATTTGCCCAGCAGTTCGGCACGCAATTCCCACATATCATCAGGCCAGGCTGTTTCCACTTCTGTCATTAGTCCTTCGGTATCGCCGCCGTCCTGCAGGTTTTCGTAAAGGGTCTTCACGCTGTTGTAATTATTCAATGCTGTGAGGTATTCTTGTTCTACGACCAGTTTTTCGGCATCAGTAAGAGTGATGGTTTCGATGCCGCTGCCGCCGCCCCCATAATGCGAAGGGCAGCCGTTAGTGCTTCCGGTAGCTATCGGGCCAACTTCGTATGAAGGATTAGGGTTTGCCGTAGCCATGTTGTCATCATAATAATACAGGATGGGGTAGTTGCCATTATTATAGATTTTGTAGTCGCCGATGTTGTTCACGAAATCGTTACCGGCCGGCCGCGCCGCACTACCCTGAGAGCTTTGAATGCCACCAAGCAAAGTAATAGGATTCTTCTCCACAACAATATCACGGTAGCTGCCGGTAAATTGGTTGCAGAGAAGGGAGAGGCCGGTTCTAAAGTTATCTTCTTTCCAATTCTTTCCTTCTGCATAGATGCCATAGCTGAGACCATCAAACTGATTGTTGTAGATTTCGTCGGTGGCATTGGTTTCGGCTACCCGTATGCCGGTGTAGTAGCCCGCCGGAGCACCGTCGGCTTTGGTAAAATAGTTTTCTTCGATGGCAAAGCCTGTGCTGGCGCTTGCATTGATGCCGTAGCTGGCAGCAGATAGGCCCGTCCCGTCGCATTCATTGTCATCAGCAGTATTGTACCCAATATAAAAATCAGACCACAATACGGCAAAATTATTAACTGCATTAACTTTTACACCACAAGTGTTATTTGTAAAAGTACTATTGGTAACGCAAAAGGTGTAAGGGCTGTTGGTGCCGCTGGCATACACAGCACTATAAAATCCATCGAAGCTTGAGTTTTCGTAAGCGGTACAGGGAATTGTTTGCGAAGTGCAATATCCTGTTGTTGTAAAGCCGGAATTAAACGACATAATGCCGGCATTGTAGGGAGATACGTTTGGCGCTGCGGGATCAACGCTGAAATGACATCCTGTAAACCGGAAACCTCTGACCTGATTTAGGTCGATATGCTTGTAAAATGTTGCTGCTCCGTGATAGCCATCCGTAATTTCGAATGTACATTTAATAAATTCTGCAGAATAAAATTTAGGGTACAGCAGCGCATGAATGGGTTTTGCATTATTGCGGAAAGTACTGTTGTAAGCTTTGATTATTCCGCCAGTTTTTGTGTAGTCTGCGGGTTTCCACAACTCTATTCCATCAAGCGAGTTTTCGATTAAAGAGAGATTTTTCATTTCCAGAAATCCCTGATAGTAATTGCCATAGATGTCGGGCAGTTGCGCTTTATCTTCATCTCCCCATACTTCAATCCCTTTCCATGTGTCAGTTCCAACTGTGGTAAGAGTGCTGGCATTTAACGTAAGCTTAGCCCCGGGCAAACTTCCCTCACTACTTTTGATTATTATTTTATTGTCTTTCAATGCAATCGTTTTTTGACTAAGGTTTACAACTGCACCGGGTTCCAAAATCAGATCGCCACGGCTCAGCGTAAAACTCCCATTGATGACAATGTCAGCGTCATTTTTAATAGTGATACCATCCCAAAAATTGTTGCCGCATTCTGTAAGTCCGGATAATACAGAACTATTGTTAATGATGAGTGTACCTCCCGGATAAACGGTGATACCTTTATTGGCATTGAATTCAATCTGTCCATCAATTGTCAACGAGGCTCCGTATAAAATTCGGATGTTACCATCGATAGCATTAAATCCTGAAAGTATTTGTTGTGTAACAATATGCATGTCGCCAATGTGCGTGAAAAGCGACGACCTGGTATTTACCTCTGCTTCTACTGTTACAGAATTGTTGAAAGCATCCGTGACAGTAACATGGTACTTTTTGGTGGTCAGGCCGGTTGCTGTAGGAGTAGTTTGAGCAAGTGGGTCATCCCATAAGTATGTGTAAGGAGGAACACCGCCCAGGGCAGTAACGGTGGCCATCGCATCAAAGGTGCCAGCACAATATTCCTCAGTCGTATTTGTAGTGGCAGTTAGTTCATGAAAATCTATTTTATCGGGTAATGTGAAATAGTAATAGTCTAATTTGCTTCCATTGCTATATACTGGTATGGTTAAAGCCGAGGGGGTAAAAGTATTGTTTTGGGTGTTGATTTTTCCAAGATTAGAACCGTCGTTAGCAACAGCATAAATGTTTCCTTTTGTGTCCTTTTGTAGATGTGTATTACTATAATCGTTGTAAACTAATCTCTCAACATTTGTTGAGTTAAAATCGTAGTAAAACAAGCCACCATAAGGACTGGTCGTAGTTCCTCCTTGTATCGAAACATAAACCTTGGTATTATCGTACGAAAACTCAACACCTGTTATTATTGCATCATTATCTGGATTGTAAACACCATCGGTTATGGGTATTGAATAGTCCGAAAGATAACTACCATTTTGATTTAGTTCGATAATGTTAAGTGCACTGCCTGGGTAATTTCCACCCCATGCACAGCCCCAGGCAAGTTTTTTATTGTCGGTGGATAGCTCAAGTTGGCGGGTTTCGTATTTTTCCGGATTTACTAAATCATTCACAATTGTTTCAACGAATGTTATGCCTTGTGTGTTAATTTCAAACCTAAGAATATTATGGTAGGCTGTTATATATAAACGATAGGTATTGTCTGGGAATCGCGTGGAAATAGCTAGCCCTGTCAAATTCCCTCCACCATTGTAAAAGATAGCGTTTCCATTATTTAAAAAGCTGCAAGTATTGTTTTGGCATTGCACCGTTGCATACGAAAGATCTGTACTTGTAAAACTGCAAGCAGACGCATAAATAATGTAGTATCTGTCAGTATAATTCGGCACAGCAACAATATTGATTTCACCTAAAAGCGTTGCGCCACAATAGGCATAAGCTAAATTATCGATATGCTGTCCATTGGCATCATAAAGCGCATCATCAATCAGGTAAAACTTCAAATCTCCGTTGGGAGCATAGGCGGCATTGGCATCACTGTAGGGTACATCATATTTTGGATCAGCACCTGGTAAAATATTTACCTGCGGTGGTTCGAGGTTCAGATTACAATTTCTTGGATACAAAATCCATGGATTTTCCAGATTTTGGCTGTTTAGGCTGTTCGTTAGAAAAATCACGAACAAGATTGCGACAAATTTCGTAAATGTTTTCATTTTGATTTTTGTTTATGAATGCGGCAAACTTAAAGATAATAGTTGGGCATTCCAAGAAAATAGGGTAAGGGGGTAAAAATTGAGAATTATTAACATATTTTTGACCTGAAGCCCCACTACATGTAGCCGAATGGCCGCACAGCCGGCTGTGATGCGATGAACATACCTGGCGGGTTGGCAGCGACAGGGATTGCAGCGGCAGATGGCGCAGCGGCGGCGCATATTTTGGCGGCGGGTGGCGGCTGATATAGGAAGCCCCCGCACCGCCGACCAAAATAGTGCCGGCGCAAGCCAGCTAAAGCGGAAAGCCCGTCAGCCGCCCAAATTATTAAATTCTAAATCCCAATAAAACAACAATCAATTAAATTTCAATCACCAATAGCTCAATTAACCAAACGAGCAATTATTTGATATTTGGGTTTTGAGATTTATTTGGAACTTGTCATTTGTTTTTTTTGGAATTTTTTAAATGCGTTTTAATAATTCAGTTGCTTTAGATGATCTTGATCTTATCCCAATTCAGGATTTTATAAAAATCGAATTCCTCCGGGTTTTCCAGAAATTCGGAGGCTTGGGTGTAGTCTTCGTCGGTGATGTACTGATGGTTGAAGCTATAGACCATCTGCGCTTTTTGCGAATTGATGTTGACCAGGCGCGGGCGCACTTTGCCATGCTCGTCTTGCACATCTTTGAGGTAGAGCGGTGCGATGTCGCCTTTGGCATCGGCGGTCACCATGCAGCCGGTGACGCCCTGGTCGAAGAGTTTTTTGACGCCCATGCCCAGCATCGCGCATAATACCAAATCGAACCCTCCCGGCGGCACGCAGCGCAGCTCATAGCCGATTTCGACGGGCCGGCTTTTTATTTTTAATCCGAGGCGCTTTAGCTCGCGCTGTGTCAGCACGTTGAAGATGTGGGCTTTGCTTACGTTGCCCAGCTCAGGATGGCCGTATTCGTCGTAGGTGAAGCTGATGCCGGTGCTGTCGATTTCGGCATCGGACATAAAATGAAAAACGCCTTCGCTGATCATCACTGCGCCGTAGGAGATGCCCAGGATTTTGCGCTTGACCATCGACGAGATGATAAGTCTTATGATTTTGCGGATGGTGAGGTCTGTTTTGTTGAACATCTCCGGGATGATGATCATGGGATAATGGCAGGCCGCGCCGATGCCGAAAGCCAGATGCCCCGCCTCGCGTCCCATGGCCGCTACGATAAACCAGTTGCCGCTGGTGCGTGCGTCTTCGTACACCGTTTGTGCCATGCGCACGCCCTCCTGCTTAGCCGATTCGTAGCCAAAAGTTGGCGAGCCTTCGGGCAACGGCAGGTCGTTGTCGATGGTTTTGGGAACATGGATATTCTGAATGATGATGTTGTTAGCAGCCAGGTAATTGTAGATACGGGTGGCCGTGGAGGCAGTATCGTCGCCGCCGATGGTTACCAGAAGCTTGATGTTGTTGTTGACAAAAAAGTCGGTTTTGAACTCACTGTCTTTGGGTTTGTGGCGGCTCATCTGCAATGCCGATCCTCCCATCTTGTGTATTTGGTCGGCTTGTTCGAAGTCGATGTCTTCCATGATGGGATTGTCGGCAAAAAGGCTTTTATAGCCTTCGTGCAGCCCGATGACACGGTAGCCGCTCCGCAGGAATACTTTGGCGATGGTGCTGATAACGGTGTTGATACCTGGTGCCGGGCCGCCGCCGGCGAGAATTGCTATTGCTTCTTTCATCTTTCGTCTGTTGGTTTATTTTTTTAAATTAATTTCTTAAATCGTAAATCAAAAATCGTAATTCGTAAATCGGTTATTTACAATCCCAGGCTTTGGCTCACCATCTCTGCGATGTCGAGGTTTTGCATGGATTCTTCTTTGTTTTTGTATTTGATGCCGTCGGTCATCATCACCATGCAGAACGGGCATGCTGTTGCCACGATGTCGGCCTGAATTTCGATGACATCTTCGATGCGTTCGATAAAGACCTCTTTGTTGCCTTTTTCGGCTTCCTTAAACATTTGTCCGCCGCCAGCGCCACAGCAAAGCGCAAAGCTGCGGTTGCGTTTCATTTCGACAGGCTGCCCGGCCACAGCTTCTATCACACTGCGGGGCGCTTCGTATTCGCCGTTGCCACGCCCCAGATAACACGGGTCGTGGAAGGTAATGCGTTTTCCGGCAAATTTATCGCTGCCGGGTTTTAGCTTGCCTTCTGCTATCAGTTTCTGCAAAAACTGCGAATGGTGCCACACCTGGTAGTTGCCGCCAAAGTCGGGATACTCGTTTTTGAAAGTGTTGTAGTCGTGCGGACAGCAAGTGATAATCTTTTCAACCTCGTACATTTTAAAAGTTTCGATGATCTGAAGTGTCTGCATCTGGTAGAGCATTTCGTTGCCGGCACGACGAGCCGAGTCGGCAGTGTCGGTTTCTTCTATGCCCAGCACGCCATAGTCGATGCCCAGGTGGTTGAGGATTTTGACAAACTCGCGGCTTACTTTTTTATACCTGTCATCAAAAGCGCCCGAGGAGCCTATCCACACCAGATATTCCGGTTTGCGACCGCTGGCTTGCAGCTCTGCCATGAGCGGGACTTCCAGATTTACTTCCGTTGCCCATTTCAGGCGGTCTTCGGGCGGGTATTGCCACGGTGCACCGTTGTTTTCGATATTGGTAAACATGCTGTTAAGCTCGCCGGGAGCAGCCGATTCTTCCATAAAAAGATAGCGGCGCATGTCGACGATTAGTGTAGGATGGTTGATGTTGATGGGGCACTCTTGCGCGCAGGCATTGCAGGTGGTACATGCCCACAGCTCCTCTTCGGTGATGTAACTGCGTACCAGCGCCCGGCCGTCGTCGTACTCTTTTCCTTTTTGCACCAGCAGCGGCCCTATTTCTTTCATGCGGGCACGGGTGTCCATGATGATCTTGCGCGGCGAAAGCAGCTTGCCGGTGATGTTGGCCGGACAAACGGAGGTGCAGCGTCCGCACTCGGTGCAGGAGAGCGAGTCGAGATAGTTTTTCCAGGTGATGTCCTGGATATCTTTTACACCAAAGCGTTCCATGGTCTCTTCGGCGTCGGTGGCAGGAGCTGCCGCTTGCGGGTCGAGCATGAGTTTTATTTCGCGCGTTACGTTCTCCATGTTGTCGAGCATGCCCAAAGGCTGCAGGCGGCTCAGGAAAACGTTGGGTATCGACATGAATACATGGAAGTGCTTGGAATAGGGTAGCGCGTTGGCAAAGATGAAAATGGTGATGATGTGTGACCACCAGAAGAAATGAAACCAAAAGTTAGTTGTAGCAAAATCCGTGTGATGAACATCCATAAACCAGCCCATCAACAGGCGGCTTACAGGATATACACCTTCGGCATTGTTGGGATGCAGCACCAGGTAATAGGTGTTCATGCCGAGCAACGAAACCATCAGAAACAAAATGGCAAGCAAAGCCAGGTTGGCGTCGATCTTAGAAATTTTTTTCATCTCGATGCCTTTGAATCTGTGAATGTGCATCGCCAGACGGCGCACCAGAAAGGCAATGATGGAGACGCCCACCAGCAGCGCAAAGATGTCGCCCGAGGCCATCATGAAATCGTAAAACCATCCCAGAAAAGCCAGTGATTTTTCGATGCCAAACAGCCCGTCGATTACCATCTCGATCGATCCGAAAGCTACGATCATAAAGCCCCAGAACACCAGCGCGTGCGCCAATCCTACCAAAGGGAACCTAAAAATTTTGGTTTGCCCGATGGCCACCTTCAGCATGATGCCAATCCGCTTGGGGATGTTGCCGATGGGGAAGGGGCGGGTGAGACGGAAATAGGCAATGATCTTGGAAGCAGTGTAGCCAAAAAGCCCGATGGTGATCAGGAAGATGATGATGAAAATGACCTGGTGTGTCATGATTTTGTTGATTAGTTAATGCTTTTTTTAAAGGCTACAATATTAAGCATTTACAGCATATCATCACCACTAAAATGTTCAGCGCCGTTTTATCATTTTCATAATAAAGCGCTTACAATCTTAATTTGTAAACAGTGTAAATTACAGATAAGAGATTTTAGGAGTTAAAAGCCGGAATGAAGCGGTGCAAGAATCACTGCAGATTTGCTATAAGATTGCTTTTCCTTTTTTGTCAAAGGTCGATTTACAACTTCAGTATCAATACTATTGTTTCTTTTTTTAAACTCCATTTTACTATTGCAACGTTTGAATGAAAACAATGTGTTAATGTGGAATTCACGAAAGGTAAACGCCAAATGCGAAGACTTAACTTAAAAACAAATCTTTCTTTAGAGGTTCACGTTTTTCTCAAAGCCAAGCCCCAGCTGCAGAATCTCATCTTCGGCCAGAGGGTGCAGGTGACGATCTTTGGTGATATTCAGGCGGCTTGAGAGCACACCAAAGCCGTTGTTGATGTTGGTGTATTCGGGTTTGTCCTGTACCAGGCTGCCGGAGGGGCCGTTGACGCGCATGTAGGTGTCGTATTCGATTCCGGCGGCGGCCACCATAAAATCGACAGTGCTGCAAAATCGCTTACCATTGTAATCGCGGGGTTTCACGTTGTTGTTGATGAAAGAATAAAACGCATCGTTGTTCACAGCGATAGATTGAGTGCCGTTGCCGGAGATGTCGTCGGCAAACTGGACGGGCAATCTCCAGTCGATAAATTTATGAACGGTGTCGGCGGTGCCGGCAGGCATTTCCAGATAATGAAAGCGGATGGTGGGCTGATAGCGTTTCCCGTTCCTGGCGTTGCGCCAGGCAAAATCCGTGGTGAAGCCGGGAGCAAAATTGGCTCTGCCGCCCGAAGGTGGCTTGGTGATAGCAAATTCGGTGACGAGTTTCGTTTGCGCTGTAATTTCACGGCCATTAGCTGTGTTGCGAATCAGCAGCGAATAGCTGAGAGCGGGGTCGAGTTGTGCGCTGGCTTTATAAACAAGCATGTAGGGATTGTAAAAAATTCCCGTGTCTTTGTTGTTGATGGTGATGGTGTCGAAGGTGATCTCCTGCATCACCTGATTGTTGTTGAGATTGATGCCTTGCAGCTTTACTTCCAGCCCTCCGCCATAGCTCGACGAGTCGGCGATCTTGGCTATTTCCAGTGCATTATCACCCAAAAAAGCTTTGTTGATGCGCAGGTAATGCGTGTCGTCCTGTTGGTTGAGCAATCCATAAACGATGGTGATTTCTTCCCAGTCGGCATTGACGTCAACATCTGTTTCGCACGACGAAAAGATGATGGATAAAGTGATCAGCAGTAGCAGCAGTAGTAATTTTTTCAGCATAGTGTCGAGGTTCAAATAGCGTAATGATCGGGCGTTGTTATCAGGAACTTTGTAGATTTGCAAAATAACAAAAAACCTAACGGCACTGTTTACTATTTATTATTGCGCCTTGGCGCTGCGAACAACAAAACTAATAACACGAAAGAGATGAACGAAGAGCGCGGACAAAAGCGGTCGGAGTACCGCAAGATCACTACTCACGTGCTTCAGGAGATGAAGCTGAAAAATGAAAAGATAGCCATGCTTACCGGATACGACTTTTCGATGGCCGGTATCCTCGACAATGCCGGCATTGATGTAATTTTGGTCGGAGATTCGGCTTCCAATGTCATGGCCGGTTACACTACCACCTTACCCATCACCCTCGATCAGATGATTTATCACGCCTCGTCGGTGATGCGTGCCGTAAAACGCGCATTGGTAGTAGTGGATTTGCCTTTTGGCACCTACCAGGGCAATAGCAAAGAGGCGCTGCACTCGGCCATCCGCATCATGAAGGAATCGGGTGCCAACGCCATAAAAATGGAAGGCGGGCGCGAGATACTCGAAAGTGTCGACCGCATCCTCTCGGCAGGCATTCCGGTGATGGGGCATCTGGGGCTTACACCACAGTCGATACACAAATTTGGAACGTACGTGGTGCGCGCCACCGATGCTGCCGAAGCACGCACTTTGATAGAAGATGCCCATTTTTTGGAAGAAGCCGGATGCTTTAGCATGGTGCTCGAAAAAATACCTGCAGAATTGGGAGAGCAAGTCACCAACGAAATAAAAATTCCGACCATCGGCATAGGTGCAGGCGGCGGCGTGGATGGTCAGGTGCTCGTGCTGCACGACATGCTTGGCATCACACAAAAATTCTCTCCCCGCTTCCTGCGACGTTACCACAATCTTTATGAAGAAATCCAGGGTTCTGTTAAAGCCTACATTATCGACGTGAAAACGCAGGAATTCCCCAACGATCGCGAGCAGTATTAAAAGTAAGCGATTTTACAAAGTCCTGCCTGAAAAGGGTGGAAAAAAGAAATGAAAGAATTGATTAATATCTAAAAATCAAAAAAACCTTAACCCATGGTTAACGAAGTTTTATACGAAGATAACCATATCATTGTTGTCAACAAAATCACCGGCGACATCATCCAGGCGGATATCACGCTCGATTCCACTTTGCGTGATGTGGTGCGCGATTATCTGAGAGAAAAATACAACAAACCCGGCAACGTTTTTCTGGGCGTAGTGCACCGGCTCGACCGTCCGGTGAGTGGCGCGGTGATATTTGCCAAAACCAGCAAAGCGCTGGCGCGGCTCAACAGCATGTTCAAACACCGGGAGGTGCGCAAAATTTATTGGGCCGTCGTCGATACGCTGCCCAACCCGCCCGAAGGCAAACTTGTGGATTATCTGTGGCGCAACCAAACCAAAAACAAAAGTTTTGTAGCCACCGAGACTACCCGGAAAAGCTCTTACGCCGAGCTTGACTACAAACACATCGCTTCGAGCGATCGCTATCACCTTCTGGAGGTAGAGCTGCATACGGGGCGCCATCACCAGATACGCACACAGCTCGCCGCTTTTGGCTGCCGCATCAAAGGCGACCTGAAATACGGTTTCCCGCGTTCCAACCCCGACGCTTCTATCCATTTGCATGCACGGAGCATCGAGTTTGTCCATCCCGTAAAGAACGAGCTTGTGACCATCGTCGCGCCGCTGCCCGTAGACCCGCTGTGGAACTATTTTGGAGAGCTCACCAGTCGACAGGAAACTCCCGAAGCATGACCAAAGGATTGCTGCGCATAGCCTTGCTTTGCCTGGTGACAATTTCGCTGGCAATTCCGTTGCATGCTCAGTATTACAGCTCTGGTCAGGACCCCGCTTCCGTCGACTTTCGTCAGATAAAAACACAAAACTTCCGCATCATTTTTCCCTATTCCTACCAGCAAACGGCGCTTTACATTGCCAACGTGATGGAATATGCTGCGCAACTGGATACCATCACGCTGCATGCCGACCCGCCGCTGATCCCGGTAATTTTGCACAACCAAACGGCCATCTCTAATGCGATGACGGTGTGGGCGCCGCGCCGCATGGATTTTTACACCATCCCGCCTGCCGACGGTTATGGCCAGGAGTGGTTTCAGCAGTTGGCGCTGCACGAGTACCGCCACATCGTACAGATCGACAAACTCAACCAGGGGCTTACCCGTGCGCTCACCTACGTTTTTGGTGAACAGGCTACCGGCGCCGTGTTGGGACTTTATGTGCCGCTGTGGTTTTTGGAAGGCGACGCGGTGTCGGCCGAAACGGAGCTGAGCAATACCGGCCGCGGGCGCTCACCCTCCTTTGCCATGCCGCTGCGAACGCAGTTTCTCGAGCGGGGAATTTATTCCTACGATAAAGCTGTATTTGGTTCCTATCGCGATTTTACGCCCAATCGTTACATCCTCGGTTATCACCTGGTGGCCACCGGGCGCCGCGTCTATGGAACCGAATTGTGGAATCATACCCTCGATAAGGTTGGGAGGAGGCCGTACATGATCGTCCCGTTTTCGGAAGGAATAAGGGATGTGACCCAAAAAAATAAGACTTCGTTTTATCGCGATCAGATGGAAACTTTGAAAACAGAATGGGAGCGGGCATCCGTCGAAATCGAGCAACCATTTGAAGAGTTTCCATTGCCCGAAAAGCAGATTTTTACAGATTATAAAAAGCCTTTTTTTATTAATAAAAAAATGATCGTTGCCGAAAAGCGTCCGCTCGACGAAATCGCGCGATTTGTTGCAGTTGATCCTGCGGGCAATGAGCAGGTGCTTTTTACACCCGGTTATTACGATTTTGGTTCACTGACTTATGGCGGCGGGCGGCTTGCCTGGTCGGAACGCGTATTCGATCTGCGCTGGGATAACCGGAATTATTCAGTAATAAAAATGCTGGATATAGAAACCGGCGATGTAAAGACGATGGCCCAAAAAACACGCTGGTTTTCGCCCTCACTTTCTGATGATGGCAATTTGCTCGCCGTGGCCGAAGTTACCGAAGATCAGCGCTACCGGCTACGGGTGATTCTGGTTGATGATGGTAAAGCTGTTCAGTCTATTGCCACCCCCGACAACGAATTTCTTACCACGCCGGCATTTTCAGAAAATAAAAAAAACATTGTAGCCGTTGCGATTGGTGACGCCGGAAACCGGCTGGTGCTGGCCGAAACCGCTACCGGCGATTTGCAATATTTGATGGACACCACTTTCACGGTCATCGGGCAGCCGGCGATGCGTGGCGACACCATTTTGTTTGTCGGCGCCTGGTCGGGTGTGGATAATCTCTACATGATGCTGCTCCCCTCGCGCGAAATATTCCAGATTACAGATGTAAAATATGGCGTGGCCAATCCATCTTTTTATGAAAATGAAAATAAAATAATTTTTGAAAATTATAGTGCCGATGGTTTTGAGATTGCTACCCTAAGTCCTGGTTTAATAAATCCATTGCCTTTGTCGTCGGTAATGGATCACAGCGTGAAACTCTATCAGCCGTTGGCCGAACAGGCCGATACCATGCTGGTTCCGGCACTTATTCCCGATTCGGCGTATACCATCCGCGACTATTCGCGGCTAGGGCATCTCCTGAACCTTCACAGTTGGGCTCCCGTGGCCATTGATGTAGATAATTACGGCGTAAAACCCGGTGTTTCGTTGTTTTCGCAAAATGTGCTTAGTACCGCTTTCGCGGAATTGGGATGGGAGTACAACCTGAACGAGGAGACCGGCAAATATTACGCGCGTTTCACCCATGCCGGCTGGTATCCGGTATTTGATTTTTCGGCTTCTTATGGGCAGCGGCGTTCGTCGGTTTTAGACCCTGATTTTCAGCGCATCGACTTCAACTGGATGGAAACCAATCTGGCCACCACCGTACGATTGCCGCTCAACATCACCCGTGGCAAGTGGGCGCGGTTCCTGCAACCCTCCGTTACGCTTGAATATGTGCAGCGCGACATGGATGCCAATGCTGCCGTTTCGTTCCGGCGCAACAATTACAAAGCGCTTACGTATCGCCTTTCGGCCTCCAATCAGATCAAATCGACAGAGTGGGATATGCACCCGCGGTGGGGGCAAAGCCTGGATTTGCGCATGCAGACCTCCCCTTTTGCCGGCGATACGCTTGGCGCAATGTTTTCGGCGGTGGGGCGGCTCTATTTCCCGGGATTGCTGCGCCACCATAGTTTTAATCTCTACGCCGGCTATCAGAAACGTGCCGACAGCAGCCCGCTCTACGAAGACATGGTGCGTTTTCCGCGCGGCTGGTCGCAGCTTTTTGCCTCAGAGGTGAGCAGCTTTGCCGCCAATTATAAATTCCCCATTGCTTATCCCGATATTAGCATTTGGTCGTTGGCGTATCTGAAACGGCTCAAGGCCAATATTTTTTATGATTATGCTGTGGGCAAATATTACGACGTTCACGCCAACTGGCAGTCGGCAGGCGTAGAAATATTTGCCGATGTGCATTTGCTGCGGTTGCCGGCACCGATAGAGCTGGGCTACCGACTGGTGTGGCGTCCCGAAGTTTCCGACTGGCAAAGTGAGTTTTTGTTTTCGGTGAGTTTTGATAGCTTTTAAATTTTAATTTCGCAGCCAAAATTTAATTGTATGATGCGATTTGTTTTAAAAATATTCCTCTCTTCATTTTCAGTGGTCGTCGCGGCGTGGCTGCTGCAGGGAGTGGATTTGCGCGATTATCTGTCGGCCATATTGGTAGCCATTGTGCTGGCGCTGCTCAACACTTTGCTCAAGCCCATTCTGGTAATTCTCACCATCCCCTTCACCATTATTACTTTCGGGCTTTTCCTGTTGGTGATCAATGCCGCGATGGCGTTGCTGGCCGCCTATTTTGTGAATGGTTTTTATATCGCAGGATTTTGGTGGGCAATGGGATTCAGCATCATCGTTTCGCTGATGAACTTAATGATTAATCTGGACGATAGAAAAAGAAGGTAATTGATGGTAATTGGTAGTAATTTATTGTATTGGTGATGATTACAAATTACGCCAGGCAAATTACGATAAACTACGCCCGCAGGGCAAATTATGCGAAATGCAAATCTTAAACATTAACAATATGAAATCACGCATGCTTACCAACATTCAGGAAATCCTCGACACGGCCGATAAAGCCCAGGCATGTTTCGTATCGATGGTGGATGAGCAGGGGATGCCCTACCTGGTGCCCATGAACTTTGGGATGCAGGGGCAGGACATTTATCTGCACTCGGCGCAAAACGGGCGAAAAATTGAGGCGCTGCGCAACAACCCCAACGTGTGCATCTGCTTTACCACCGACCACCTTCTGCGCTGGCAAAACGAAGAGGTGGCGTGCAGCTACAGCATGAAATACCGCAGCGTGCGCGCCTACGGCCAGGTGAAGTTTGTGGAGGATTACGGCAAAAAAGTGGAGGCGCTCAATTGCGTCATGCGCAAATACACCGGCAAAGATTTTAGCTACAACCCTCCCTCCATCCACGAAGTGCTGGTGTGGCACGTGGAAGTAAAGCAGTGGGAAGGCCGCGTGTACGGATATTGAGATTTCTCGTAATTTTCAGGGCTGAAGCTCGAATTTATTTCACGTCTTTTTTTTATAAGGAAACCTTATCCAATTTCTGAACCTTAGTAGAGCATGCGATCCAATAATAATCACTCAAACCTTATTACTTCATTGTCCACAATTAATAAGGTAATAAGGTTGTTACGAGATAATGTATTTATCTACTAAGGTTAATTGATTGAAAAGAAGATTTTAACTCTTGGCCTGAAACTATCCACAGCAGCGGCCAGTGTATACAAATCGAGAGCCGGCAGCTCCAGCCCGGACTTTACCTGGTGAAAATTCATAACCGTTAGGCGATTGTTGCCAGGAAGATCATCATCCTCCGGCAGTGCATAACATCTGTCGCACAACTCCGATCAAAAAAAAGGCTACCCATCAGGATAGCCTTTTTTTTATAAATGAACGGATTAAAATCTGATGTTAGTCCAGCCGGTGCACCACCAGGCCGCTGCGCAGCTTGGGTTCAAACCAGGTGGTTTTGGGTGGCATAATGTTGCCGGTGTCGGCGATGGTAATCAGTTGCTTCATCGAAACGGGATACAAGGCAAAGGCTGCTTTCATCTCGCCTGAATCGACGCGATTTTGAAGTTCGCCCAGCCCGCGGATGCCGCCAACAAAGTCGATGCGCTCGGAGGTGCGCAGGTCTTTGATGTTGAGCGGGTCGAGGATCAGGTGCGAGAGGATGGTGACATCGAGCACCCCGATGGGGTCGTTGTCGTCGTAGGTTCCCCGGCGCGCCGTCAGCGAGTACCATTTGCCTGAGAGATACATGCTGAAGTTGTGCAGGCGGTTGGGTTTATAAATTTCCGTTCCCACCTCGGTTACTTCAAAATTTTCTTTGAGCATTTCCAGAAACGCTTCGTCGCTCATCCCGTTCAGGTCGGTCACCACGCGGTTGTAGTCGATGATGGTGAGCTGGTTGTCGGGGAAGTGCACGGCCAGGAAATAGTTGTACTCTTCTTTGCCGGTATGGTTGGGATTGTTGAGTTTTTTTTCGTTGCCAACCAAAGCTGCGGCGGCGGTACGGTGGTGTCCGTCGGCAACATAGGTGGCCGGTATCGCGGCAAAAAGGGTGATAAGCTCGTCGATTACTTTTTCATCATTAACCACCCAAAAATGGTGTCCAAAACCGTCGTCGGCAGTAAAATCGTATTCAGCATCGTGTTCGCGCACCCATCTGGCAACTATCTCATCAATTCTATCGTTGGCCGGATAGGTAAAAAACACCGGCTCCATGTTGGCATTGGTGATGCGCACATGCTTCATGCGATCTTCTTCTTTTGCTTTTCGCGTAAGCTCATGTTTTTTTATCCGGTTGTTCATATAATCTTCCACAGCAGCGCATCCCACCAGGCCGTACTGCGTTTTGCCGTTCATGGTTTGTGCATAGATGTAGAGATAGTCCTCTTTATCCGGAACCAGCCATCCCTTGCCTTGGAAGGCTTTAAAATTTTCGCGTGCCTTGTCGTAAACTTCCTGCGCATAAAGGTTGGTATCAGCAGGCAGATCGATTTCGGGTTTGATGATGTGCAGCAGCGAATATTCGTTACCACGTGCTTCCTCTCTGGCTTCTTCTGAATTCAGGACGTCGTAAGGCCGCGAAGCCAGTTGTGCGGCAATTTCTTTGGGTGGACGCAGCCCTTTAAAAGCTTTTAGTTGTGCCATAGTAATTATAGATGGAAATTTTTGATGGGTGATAATTTATGAATCACTTAAACTATTTTTATTTCTTGATTGGGTTACCTTTCCTCATAGTTGGCGCTACGCTGCAGTGAGCCGATCAGGGCGCCGATCATCTTGGTGAGTTCCATGAGCTGCCCGCGCGATTCGTCGCTGGACATTTCGGTGATGTAGTTGAGTTTGAGTGCCAGCGCGGTATATACTACACAATCGCGGATTGAGCTTTTGGCCAGCTTGAGATAATAAACAAACTGCGGCTTGTTGCGCGAAGAGCCTTCGGCAATCTGCAAAGCGATAGCCTGGGCGGTGGTGGTAAACTTAACGGTTAGATTTTGCATCTCGCTCTCAGGAAACAGGGTGCATGCCGAATGAACCCATTCCACATAATCCAATGCTTTGTGATACACCCGCAGGTCTTCAAACCTGAAGAATGTGTAGTTCTTGTCGACGTCTTCCATAGCTCAATGTTTTTAGGGTGATGAAAAAGGTAATTCCAAGAGGGCCAAAAAACATCGGACCTGATAATGTTCGCGATCATCAGGTCCGATGTGATGCAAAAGTAGGAACAATTATTTATTAACCTGAAAAGTTTTATCCCCTTTTTCGAAAAAATTCACGATTTGCTTAGCAGCGGCAATACCTGCGTTGATGTTTGCTTCGGCAGTTTGGGCACCCATTTTCTTGGGGGTGAAGAAACATCTGGCTTCGTATTTAGTCTTTAGGTCTGATGCACTGTCGGGCGCTACGTCAGAGAGATAGGTAAAGTCAGGGCGTTTTTCGAGTGTCTCTGTCAGGCCTTGTTCATCTATCACCTCTTTGCGTGCGGTGTTGATCAGCACGGCATTTTTGGGCATTTTAGAGAGCAGGTTCCAGCCAATCGATTTTTTGGTTTTGTCGTTGGCAGGGATATGCAGCGAAACGTACTTGCATTTGCTGTAAAGCTCTTCCACGCTGTCGAGTGCTGTTACGCCGTCTTTCTCGATATCTTCTTTTTTCACAAAAGGATCGTAGGCATACACTTCCATGCCATAGCCTTTGGCAATGCTGGCTACGTATTTCCCTACGTTTCCATAGGCATGAATGCCAATTGTTTTGCCGCGCAGCTCTGTGCCGCCCTTGCCGCTATAGTAGCCCCGGGCAGCCATCTCCATCAGGCCAAAAGCCAGCTCGGCAACGGCGTTGGAGTTTTGGCCGGGCGTGTTCATGGCCACAATGCCTTTTTCGGTAGCTGCTGCCAGGTCGATGTTGTCGTAGCCTGCGCCGGCTCTCACGATAATTTTGAGTTTCGGAGCCGCTTCTATCACTTCGCGGCTCGCTTTGTCGCTGCGGATAATCATTGCATCGGCATCTTTGGCAGCTTCGATAAGCTGCGCCGGCCCGGTATAATTCTCGAGCAGTTCCAGTTGGTAACCGGCTTTTTCGATGATTTCGCGAATGGCACTTACTGCCTCGGCGGCAAAGGGTTTTTCGGTTGCAACCAATACTTTTTTCATAATAATTCCTTTCTTTTTATGCTTTTATTTTTTCAAATTCCTGCATGGCGTTCACCAGTGCTTTTACGCTTTCTTCAGGCAGTGCGTTGTAGGTAGAGGCACGGAAACCACCTGTCGAGCGGTGGCCTTTCAGTCCGATAAGTCCGCGTTCGGAAGCAAATGTGAGGAAATCTTTCTCGTGTGCTTCAAAGCCTTGGTTCATTACAAAACAGATGTTCATCAGCGAGCGGTCTTCTTTGGCCACGGTGCCTTTAAACATTGGGTTGCGGTCGATTTCGTCGTAAAGCAGATTGGCTTTGCGGATGTTGATTTTTTCAATTGCGGCAACGCCACCTTGTGCTTTGAGCCATTTCAAAGTTTGCAGAGCAGCGTAAACGGGAACTACCGGTGGAGTGTTAAACATCGATTCTTTGTCGATGTGGGTTTGGTAGTTGAGCATGGTGGGGATGGTGCGGCCGGTTTTGCCAAGCATATCGTTGCGGATGATGACGAAAGTAACGCCGGCAGGAGCCAGGTTTTTCTGTGCGCCACCATAAATCACAGCGTATTTGGAGACATCCATCGGACGGCTGAAAATATCCGACGACATGTCGGCAACCAAAGGAACGCCCACTTCCAGGTCTTTTCTGATTTCAGTTCCATAGATGGTGTTGTTGGTGGTAATGTGGAAATAATCAACATCCTGTGGCACTTTATAATCTTTGGGGATGTAGTTGAAGGTTTTTTCTTTCGAAGAGGCTACCTCTACAACTTCACCAAAATTTTTGGCTTCCTTTATTGCTTTCGAAGCCCATTCGCCGGTATTAAGATAGGCGGCTTTTGATTTCATCAGGTTGTAAGGCAGCATGGCGAACTGCAAGCTGGCGCCACCACCCAGGAATATCACGGAATAACCTTCCGGAATGTTCAGCAATTCTTTAAACAAAGCCGTAGCTTCGTCCATTACAGCAACAAATTCTTTGCTGCGGTGCGAAATCTCCATCAGCGACAGGCCGGTGCCGGCGAAATCCTTAATGGCTTTGATGGTTTCATCGATGGTGAATTGTGGCAGAATGGAGGGTCCTGCGTAAAAATTGTGTTTTTTCATAACCAGATGCGTGTTTTTAAAATTTATAAAATTAAATGAGTTGATGATGCTAAATAATAGTTGCACAAAAGTATAATATTTTGTTACTAAAGGCGCTGTATCAACATAACAGAACCTTTCTAAAATAGCGGCTTTTGGTCAATTCTCATGGCTTTACGCCGGTACCCATAGCCGTATTGCCCCAGGGTTAGAATTTGTAAGCGGAAGGAGTTTGTGGAATGTAGCCAACTGATCATTAACCCCGGCCTTTAGGCTGGGGGTTAAGGCAAAAATAATTCAGTGGGCTTTAGCCCAAATAAATAGTTTGCGGCGGTAAGTTTATGGAATGATACAGATATTCTGTTTTTTTCAACCTTAGTATAGAATGAGGTTTAATAACGATTTCCCAACCCTATTACCTTATCGTCCGAATGTAATAAGGTAATAAGGTTGTTGCGTGATGTGGCATTTCTCTACTAAGGTCAAATGATTAGAATAAGGTTTCTTTCTTCGCCGGAAATCATTCACAGCAGCGGCTTGTGCGTTGGCGCTCCCCTTCTCCTGCAGGCGAAGGGGTTGGGGAATGAGGTCTTTGTACAAGTGGAAGCTGAGATGCGCCGGATAAAATGTGTTTAACCGTAGCCCCTGCAGGGGGAGTTAGAGGGGGCTGAGGTAGTAGCCATTTTACCCGGAGTTGATAAAAAACTAATAAACTGTTGTAAAAAAACCTACTTTTGCCAGCGTTATGGTGACCAAAAACCTGCACGTTGCAGAGCCGGTCACAATAGGGAATCCTGTGAAAGACAGGAACAGTACCCGCTGCTGTAAGCTCTCAAATATCTTTTTGCCGAATCCACATGCCACTGTTGGCGAATACAAAAACCAATGGGAAGGCGCCGGCCGAAAGGGAGTAAGTCAGAAGACCTGCCATAGCCAATACTACATTCAAAAACTTTCGGGATAAAGGTTTAGAATAAATAGACTGTACACCACTTTATTTATTCCCATCAATTTTCCGCAAGTTTTAAGATGATGCAGCATGACGATTAGTTCGTTAACTGATTCTTAAAACATGAGCACAAAGAGTACGATGCAGGGTTTCGGTGCTGGATGCACAGCAATTTCGGGTAGCGATGGCGCCCGAATCGGAAAGGGTGTGCTGTGGCCAAAAGCCGCCGGCCTCATTGCTTTGGCGCTGTTGTGGTTTTGCTTTGCGCAAAATGTGCAGGCACAGATGATTTTCGACACCATCGACCTGAAAGTGGTGGAGATACAAAGCCGTCGCTACGACCAATCAGCCGGATACAAAACCCTCTCGCTCGATTCCGCTGCACTCGGCGCTCATGCTGCCGGCAGCCTGGCCGAGCTGCTCACCGCCTCCACACCCATATTTGTAAAAAGCTACGGGCAGGGTTCGCTGGCCACCACTTCTATCCGGGGCGCTTCGGCGGCGCATACACAGGTAATCTGGAATGGCATCAACATCAATTCGCCCATGCCCGGCCAAGCGGATTTCTCGGCGGTTCCCGTTCTTTTTATCGATCGTGCAGATATCTATTTTGGCGCCGGCTCGGCGCGCTTTTCGTCGGGCGGGCTGGGCGGAAGCATCCTGCTTACCACCGTGCCCGACTGGCAGAACCAACTCCGCGTTAATGTGCAGCAGCAAGTGGGTAGCTTTTCCACCTGGCATTCCAACGCGCTCGTGGAGGCTGGCAGCCAGCGGCTTCAGCTCTCTACACGCATCCTGCACAGCCGTTCCAAAAATGATTATCCCTATCTCAATATTGGCGCAAGCCGCCTTCACCCGCCTATCGAACATCGTTACAATGCCGGCTGGCAGCAGACCGGCTTGCTGCAACAGGCGTTTTACCGCCCCAGCGACAACACCATCCTCTCGCTTCGCCTTTGGGTGCAGGACAACGATCGCAACCTGCCGCCCAACATTCTGGTGCAGGTGCCCGAAAATAATGAATCCTATCGGGAACAGAACCTGCGGACTGTGGCGGCTATCGTTCAGTATTTTGGTAAATCCAAAATAACATTGCAGAGCGGCTTCATGCACAGCCTCTCGACATATAAAAATGTCATCTCCTTTATTAATACCCAAAACCGGATCTCCTCGTCCCTCAATGAGGCCAGCTATGCTTACCAAAGCGCCGAAAACCTGCTCTTCACGGTCACCGGCAAATTTGATTATCACCAGGTAAACTCCGAAAACTATGCGCAACTGCAGCAGCGCCGGCAGGGATCGCTTACAGCCAGTGGTTTTTATAGTCCGTGGCCACAACTGCAACTCAACCTGCTGGTGCGGCAGGAAGCGCTCGACGGAAACCGGGCGCCTCTCTCACCGGCAGGTGGGTTTAATTATCAGCCCTTTGTCGGCTTTCCGCTGAAAATAAAAGGAAATATGGCCATGAACTTCCATGCACCGTCGCTCAACGACCTCTATTGGTCGCCGGGTGGAAATCCTGATTTAAAAAACGAAACGGGCTACACGGCTGAAGCTGCTTTAGCATGGGATGAAAAATATGGTGCCGTTTCGCTGGAAGCCGAAGCCGGTTGGTTTTACTCCGATATCGACCAATGGATCGTGTGGCAGCCCGACACAGTGTTTAGCTACTGGACGCCCCGCAACCTCAAAAACGTTGTGGCCAAAGGAATAGAAGCACGGCTGGCACTGAAGGCAAAGATGCCGAATTTCAGTTGGGCGCTTTCGCTAAATTACAGCTTTACCTCGGCCACCAATCGCAGGCCGCTTTCGCTAAATGACCGCTCTGCAAACCAGCAGGTGATTTATGTGCCCGATCATTTGCTGAATGCCACTGCAAGCCTCGCCTGGAAAGGGTTTACGCTGAATTATTTTGCAAATTATACCGGCCGCCGCTACACCACCAGCGACAACAGCCGCTACCTGCCACCTTTTTTTATTAATGATGTACAGCTTAATAAATCTATCCCGCTTGGTAAGTCGGAGTTTGAGCTGGGGGTGGCTGTTAACAATATTGGCGCTGCCAACTACCAGCTCATCGCCTGGCAGCCCATGCCGCTAAGGAATTATTCTTTTTTTATTAAATATAAATTTACAAAATGATGAACACGATCTTCAACCGTTTGCAATTTTTTGGGAGCTTGCTGCTCATAGCTTCCATTTTATTAATGTTTGCCGGCTGCGACAACGACGGGGGCGAGGTAATCCCCGAGCCGCCTTACAGTCCGTATCTCAGCAATGGCCTCTTTGTGCTCAACGAAGGCAACTTCGGTAGTGGCAGTGGCTCGCTGTCGTTTCTTAATCTCGACAGCCTGAGGATGAACGACGATATTTTTTATAACAAAAATCAGCGCCCGCTGGGCGACGTGCCTTTGTCGCTCATGCTGCGCGACAGCACCGTATGGATTGTGGTAAATAATTCCGGGCGCATAGAGGTGGCGCATCGGCAGGATCTCGCTTCGGTGGCTACTATTATCGGTATGACTTCGCCCCGCAACATGCTCCTGCTGCCTGGTGGCCGCGCCTATGTGAGCGATTTTGCAAGCCCGGCCATTCACATCATCGACCTGAACAGCTATTCGCTCGTAGGAAGTGTGTCAGTGAAGCAATCAACTGAAGCATTGACTTTAGCCCGGGGACGAGTATTTGCCGCCTGCTGGTCGAATTATGGTTTTGAAGGCCATAACAATAATATGGTGTTGGTAATCGATCCGGCTACCAACCAGGTGATCGATTCGGTGATGACCGGCAAGGAGCCACAGTCGATGGTGGTGGATAAAAACGAAAAGCTCTGGGTGTTGTGCAGCGGTGGCTGGACGGGCGACGAGTTCCCGACACTTTACCGGATTAATCCGCAGTCGCTGGAAACTGAAAATATTTTCACCTTCGACGATATCAACAGCGCACCGGCCTGGCTTTGCGCCAATGGAAATGCTGATTCGCTGTTTTTTATCAATGGCGGCATTTACGCAATGCCGATCAGTGCTGCTGATTTGCCCGACCAGCCGTTGATTGCTCCCGAAACGCATCTGTTCAACTCCCTGGCGGTGCATCCCAAAACATCCGAAATTTTTGTTGCCGATGCCATCGACTACCAGCAAAAAGGTTTGGTGCTGCACTATCGTGCCGACGGAACTTTTATAGCAGAATATCGTGCCGGCATCGTCCCGGGCAGGATGGTGTTTGCAACGAAGTAGTTTTGTGTTAATTCGTAATTGTCTATGTGGCATTAAAAACCTTATCTTGTTTCCTGAACCATAGTAGAGCATGCGATTGAATAATAATTTCCCAACCTTATTACCTTATTGGCTGTGTTGTTAAGATTATTAAAATAAATCGGCTTAGTCGCACTATTTATTTATTTTTGCAACCAAATTATTAAAACAATAAAATCATGGAAACAATAGCTGATGTAACTCTACAGGAGGGAATGACCTTTGAAGTTGGCCTGAATGGCCACAAATTTATGATTGATGCCGACGAAAAAGTTGGTGGCAAAAACCTGGGACCACGCCCTAAAGCGTTAACCCTGGCGTCGTTGGGCGGCTGCACCGGGATGGATGTAATTTCTATCCTGCGCAAGATGCGCGTCGAACCCGATTATTTCAACGTTGCCGTAGGTGCCGAGATGACCGACGAGCATCCCAAATATTATCACAAGATTCACATCACCTACTCTTTCAAAGGCAAGGATTTGCCGATGGACAAACTCGAAAAGGCCGTAAACCTTTCGCAGGAGCGGTATTGCGGTGTGTCAGCAATGCTTGTAAAAGCAGCAACCATCACAAGCGAAATTAAAATTTTGGATTAAAAAGTTTTAACCGGAAAGGCCCTGATATAGAATTTTGCAGCCGGCAAATCACTAACCCCGGCCTTCAGGCCGGGGTAAAAAAGGCAATAGTATTTCAGTAGGCATTAGCCCTGACATCAAACGGATTTTTCATTTATCAAAACCATCCTTATTACCTTATTGCTTTAACGATTAACGCCGGATTACCTCAATCAGCTCGCTGAGAATCATTGAGGTTGCGCCCCAGATTATCCGGTTGTCGACGAAGAAGCATGGCACGTCGGCGGTGTAGTCGCTGCCGGTGACGGTGCGCATTTTTATAGCATCAGGTTGCAGCAGGTCGTCGAGTTTCACGGTAAAGACCTCCTGAACTTCAACGGGGTCGGGCACAAAGTGCGGCTCATGCGTGAGGTATCCTACAAAAGGATGCACCAGAAAATTGCTCGGCGGGATGTACAAATCCGAAAGCTGTCCTATCACTTTGATGTCTTTTGCAGAAATGCCGGTTTCTTCTTCCGTTTCGCGCAGAGCCGTCTGGCAGATGTCGGCATCACATTTTTCGGCACGTCCTCCCGGAAATGCTATCTGGCCGCTGTGCACGCCATTATAAAAAGGGCGTTGGATAAACACCAGGCGGACGTCGTTGGCCTGTTCGAAAAACAAAGCCATCACGCTGCTGGGCATGGCTGCCGAAAGATCGGGGCTAACGGGATAACGACGGCGTATTTCGGGCATCAGCCGCTGATGGGCACCTGCTCCTGGCAGTGGTTGGCGAAGCTGTTGCTGCAGCCGCATAATTAATGATTGAATTTTTTGGCTCATATCCGGCTACAAAAATATGAAATCGTTAGCTATCCAATTTTTATTGGTTAATTTTGTCGGCATTCATAAAAAACAGCTATTATTGTCTCCGCCAAAAACAAGATTATTATGCTTAAAGAACGCGCAAAACAGGCTGACCAAACCAAAGAAGTACAGGTTGACGAGTATAAACTGATACTTTACAACGACGACCATCACACCTTCGACTACGTGATAGAGGCGCTGATAGAGGTTTGTGATCACGATCCTGTTACAGCCGAACAGCTTACGCTGATTGTGCATTACAAAGGCAAATGTGCTGTAAAAAATGGTGAACTTAAAGTGCTCCAGCCACTTTGCACGGAACTTTCCGGCAGAGGTTTGACGGCGAGCATCAAATAAAATAAATATTACGCTATGTCGTGGACCATCATCCTGGCACTGATCCTTGTAGGATTGTTGTTTCTTATTCTTGAAATTCTGGTAGTGCCCGGCACCACCGTAGTAGGTATCGTGGGCTTTATCCTGATGGCTATTGGCATTTGGCAAACTTATGCTTTCCATTCCACCCTCACCGGACATTATGTGCTTGCCGGAACGCTCGTGTTGTCGGTAGCAGCGGTGGCGCTTTCCCTGCGTTCCAAAACCTGGAATCGGGTGATGCTGCACACTGAGCTTGATGGCCGTGCCAACATGCACGATCTGGCCAAAATAAAAATTGGCGACGAAGGCGTTTCCATTTCACGGCTGGCGCCAATGGGCAAAGCGCTTATCAACGACGAATACTACGAAGTAAGCAGCCCCGGCGAGCTTATCGACGAAGGCAAAGCCATTGTTATCACCAAAATCGAACAGAAGAAAATTTTTGTAAAACTTAAATAAATCGCTACATGGAATCAAATGCTTTAATAATTATTGCCATCGGAATTGCCTCTATCTTCGGATTGTGGGTGATACTCTATTTTGTGCCGGTAGGCTTGTGGTTCTCGGCGTTGGTGTCGGGGGTTCGCATCTCATTGCTTCAGCTCATTCTTATGCGCTGGCGTAAGATAAAGCCGCCGGTAATTGTCAATAGCCTGATAGCTGCCACCAAGGCCGGCATCAAGTTGAATCGTAACGACCTGGAAGCGCACTACCTGGCTGGTGGCCGGGTGCAGTCGGTAGTTACAGCGCTCATCTCCGCCGACAAAGCCAACATGGAACTCGATTTTAAATCGGCTACCGCCATCGACCTTGCCGGTCGCGACGTGTTTCAAGCAGTGCAGATGTCGGTGAATCCCAAAGTGATCAACACACCACCGGTAGCGGCTGTGGCCAAAGATGGTATACAGCTTATCGCAAAAGCCCGTGTAACGGTGCGTGCCAATCTGAAACAGCTGGTGGGAGGCGCCGGTGAAGAAACCATCCTGGCACGTATCGGCGAAGGTGTGGTGTCGTCGATAGGCTCTGCCGATTCACACAAAAAGGTACTCGAAAATCCTGATTCCATCTCTCGTGTGGTACTCGAAAAAGGCCTCGATTCAGGAACGGCTTTCGAGATTTTATCCATCGACATTGCCGACATCGACGTAGGTAAAAACATCGGCGCAGTGTTGCAGATGGATCAGGCCAATGCCGACAAAAATATTGCTCAGGCCAAAGCCGAAGAGCGCCGCGCCATGGCTGTGGCTACCGAGCAGGAGATGAAAGCACGTGCACAGGAAGCCCGTGCCAACGTGATCCAGGCCGAAGCAGAAATTCCAAAAGCTATCGCCGAAGCCTTCCGCAGCGGAAACCTTGGAATAATGGACTATTACAAATTTGAAAATATTAAAGCCGACACCCGCATGCGCGAATCTATCGCAATGCCACCTGAGCAAGGTGCGCAGCGAAAAGGATCGGCAAAAGGAGATCAGAAATAAATTCCGGGTTTTAATGAGGGAAATCACAAATTAGTGTCTGTCTATAAAGTCACACTTTTTGTAGCCCAGGCATTTTTGCCTGGGCTATGGATTTCCTCAATAAACCTTGCTTTAAAGACAGACACTAATTAACAAAAAAGTAATTTTCCAAACTTGTGTTTCTTTGGGATTTCTTTTTTAAGATTTTTTTAGTCATTCAGAATTCCCACATTGGAATTCAAAAGTTTTCTTCGGTCAAAAACCATATGCAACAAGCCCGCAAACATTCTGCGGGCTTTTGTTATTTTTGTAGATGTCTAAAAAATCAGGAAAAAGATACTTACCCAATGTGCTTTGCGTTTGATTACTGATTAAAGAGTTTAAAACTAAAACGCCCCACACTGCGATGATCGAAGCTGACGAAAAGGAGATTGCTGCGAAGTTTGAAAAGCTGAAGCGCTCATGTGCCGGTTGTACCACCGCTGATTATTCGAAGCTCGATCACGCCTTTGCCTATGCCCGTAATTTGTATGGCGATCAGCTTCACGAAAATGGGGAGCCTAAAATTCTGCAGAGCATCAATGTGGCCACCATTGTGTCGGCAGAAATTGGCTTGCAGCTCATTTCGGTAATTGCTGCACTGCTGCACGATGCCATCGAAAATTTCACCGACGACACGTCCGAATTGGAAGCACAGGTTGGGCCGGAAGTGTCGGCTATCGTCAAAGGTTTCAAGAAAATCTCGGCCATTCATTCCGAAAAGGTAAGTCTTCAGTCGGAGAATTTTAGAAAGTTATTTTTAAGCACTGTGGATGATGTGCGCGTTATTTTTATTAAAATGGCGCACCGGCTTTACGACATGCGCAACTACCACAGGCTGCCGGATCGTTTCAAAAAGTGGTTCCTCGACGATGTGCAGTATCTTTACATTCCTATCGCCCACCGGCTGGGGTTGTATCAGATAAAAGCCGAACTCGAAGACCATGCTTTCAGGTACACCAACCCAATGGATTACACCATGATTGCCTCCCACCTGAAGGAAAGCAAGCTGGAGCAGGAACGCTATATCGAGAAATTTGCCAAACCCATCATCGGGGTACTCGAACAAGAAAAGATACCTTTTGAGATAAAAAGCCGCACCAAGACCATCACCTCCATCAAAAAGAAAATTGACGTACAAGGCGTGGACATCGATCAGGTGTACGATCTCTTTGCTGTCCGTCTTATCCTCACCGGATGTATGACGGCGGAGGACGAAAATTTTGTGGCGGAGTTTCAGCACAACCTCGAAACCTATGGCGATCCGCGGCAGATGCGCAGAGCACGGCGTGAGAAAGGGAGCGAAACTTCCGGCACCGACCACAATGGCGATGTTACCGATGACCTGGCTGCTGAAGAGGCGCTGAAACAGGTAGAGCTGAAAAATTTTGAAGAACGCCGCAAACGCTATGTAGCCCTGATGGACAGCGAAAAAACCGCCTGCTGGCGCGTTTATTCTTTAATAACCAATATTTATACACCCAATCCCAAGAGGCTTCGCGATTGGATTTCCACTCCCAAGACCAGCGGCTACGAATCATTGCATACCACTGTGCTGGGGCCATCCGACAGATATGTGGAGGTGCAGATTCGTACCAGGCGCATGGACGAGGAAGCCGAGAAAGGTGTGGCCGCCCACTGGCGCTACAAAGAATCGGCGTATGGTAAAAATGTAGACGCCTGGATGAACGACGTGCGCAACGTACTCGAAAATTTGGGCGCCAGGCAGCTCGACCACGGCAGCGCTTCCAAAATTCATATCAACTCCGACAAAATCTACGTCTTTACACGCGAAGGCGATTTGCGTGAGCTGCGTACAGGTGCCACCATCCTCGACTTTGCTTTCGACATACACACCGACGTGGGAAGCAAATGCACCGGCGGAAAAGTAAATGGCAAAGTGGTGCCCATCAGGCATGAGCTGCAAAATGGCGACAAAGTGGAGATAATAACTTCCAAACGCCAAAAACCCAACATCGACTGGCTGAAATATGTGGTGACCTCCAAAGCTAAGGCCCGCATCAACAGGGCGCTGCGCGAAGATAAATTTAAGGAGGCTGAGCATGGCAAGGAATCGCTGATGCGCAAATTCAAAAACTGGAAGATTGATTTTAGCGATCAGAACATTAATAAAGTTACAAAGCATTACGGTTTCCAAAAACCCATCGACCTCTATTTTCAAATCGCCACCGGAAAGGTTGATTTGCTTGAAGTGAAGCATCTGTTTTCTGAACCCGAAGAGACGAGTTTAAAAAGTCAGACCGACAACGGGAATTTTGAACTCACCGAGGAGCTTATCGAATCTCAATCGGAAAAAGATCAGGGATTTATCCTTATCGAAGCCGGCGTTACCAACCTCAACTATTCGTTGGCCAAATGCTGCAACCCTATTGCCGGCGACCGGATTTTTGGTTTTGTAACTGTGAACCACGGCATCAAAATCCATCGCTACGATTGCCCCAACGCCTCACAGTTGCTCGAAAAATATCCGTACCGCATCATCAGATCGCGCTGGAAAGAGAGCATGAGCCGGCATTTTTTCACCTCCAATCTGCGCATCCTGGGCCTCGACCGCATGGGGCTGCTCAACGACATCACCAAAGTCATCACCAACGATTTAAAGGTAAACCTCAAAGGAATGAGTTTTAAAACTGAGGGTAGCAATTTCGAGGGAAACGTAAAGGTGCAGGTGCGCGACGTAGAACATCTGGCTTTTCTAAAGCTAAAACTCCTTAAAATAAAAGGAGTGACGCGCGTGGTGAGATTTGAATAAAAACTATGTTGAGCCTTTTGGCTGTTTTGAGTTTTTGGTTGATCAACAATTATGGGGCTTCCAATCCAGGTCACTAACCAAAATACTGATGATTATTTTCTGTTCTCGAACCTCCAAATATTTTTAAACATCCGTGGCATTCATCTGCATTTCCAGACGTACGTCCACCGCTTGGGGCGTCAGGCTGTGCGTCTCTACTTTTGAAATTTCTAATCTCTAACTTCTACCCTCTAACCCCATCCTCTTTACCGCGTCAGTTTTATCTCAGTGGTTTTCCCGGAAGTTATCGTAAAGGGTTCTTCGATGGTGTAGAAGGATTTGTCAGCCCATTTCGACCGATACACAATTCGGTAATCTCCGGGCAGCAGCAGCAAATTTTCAGTCTGGTCTTTGCTCTGCGGCAGGGTATAAATTAGCTCCAACTCATTATTACGCTCCACTAGCAAGCTGCCGTAGCCGTCGGTGTAGCGCCGCAGTGCCAGGATGCCGGGCTGTGGAATTTCTATTAATGTAGTGTGGCTTTGGCGGATTACAATGCTGTCGATATAAAGCCGTGGGAGGGTAAGCACTTCCAGATCATATACACCGGTGAGGTATTTCTGTGTGGCGCCAAAATTCTGAACGTTGAGGGTTTCCGTGGAGCCATGCTTGCGAACGATGGCCTGGAGATTTTTGAGCGTTCGCCAGTTGCCGCCCACTTGCAGGGAGAGCAATCCCTGCGCGGCATCAAACGGGATGATGTTGTGCTTTCCGGCATTGATCGTTATGCTGTCGCGCCGGAGAGGCGGGATGGTGTGAACCGTTATATCGTAAGTCACCAATGGGTCGAGCGCCAGCGTGTCGGGCAGGCCTTTGCTGTTGAAAGTATGCACGTAGTTGTGCAGGATTTTATGGCTCACATGATCCTGAAAAGTCATATTCACATTGGTTTCGGTAGGCCGGAAATCCAGGTCGAGCAGATTTACCTGTGCGGTAGTGGCATTGAGCACCTGACGGATAACAACTTTCAGCGCGTTGTTGAAATCAATTTCGTTGGAAACGGGAAAAAAGTCACCCACACAGTCGAGCGATTCACTAAAACCGGTGCCGATACCAATTACAAACGGCTTGAGGGTGATGCCTTGTTGTTGCAGCATTCTGGAGACTTCGCAGGGGTCGCCGCCGCATTCTTCTATTCCATCGGTAATCAGTACAATGATGTTGCGGCAATGGTCGCAGTGTGGAAAGTCGTGCTGCGATTCCGACAGCGCGTATGCAATAGGCGTGGTTCCTTTGGGGTTGATGGTAGAAAGACGGTATTTTATTTCGGCAATATTGTTTGGCGCAAACGGAACTTCCAGCCGGGTATCGTCGCAATCCTGGGGCGGAAATGGTTTTTGATGCCCATAAAGTCTTAGCGCCAGCTCGAGGTTGTCGACAAGTTTCAGGCTGTCGAGCACCCTGCTCAAAATTCGCTGGGCAATGTGTAGTTTCATATCGCTTTGCCAGCGTCCGTACATGCTTTGCGAAGCATCAAAAACAAAAAGAATGCGTGTGGTAACTACAGGAGCTGGCGCCGCCGGTAATTGCGCATGCAACAACTGGCACAACAGCAAAAGAAGCAGGAGTAGATAGATTTTCTTTGTCAAGGCGTAGGTTTTCGGTGTTAATACCAACTTCAAAATCGTTTTGACAAAAATAGCGGTAAAATTTGGTTTTGGCACCCGGCAGGAAATTCCAAAAGTTAATAAAAAAGCCGTCAGTAGCCGGTGTAAGCAGGTTTAAATAAATTTCATAATTCATTAAAACAAATCGGCAGAGGTGTGTGAAGCATTTATTTGGCCGGGTTTGCCGACGCATGCTTACTTTTGCAACTCATTATAGAAAAGTTTTGATGGATAATTTTATTAATAAAATAGAAGAAACCGCAGGGTTTCTGAAAAGGAGAGGGATGGTAAGTCCCCAAGCGGCAATTATTATGGGTACGGGGCTGGGGAAACTTGCCAGCCGCATTGAGGTAGGAGTTGCTATCGATTACGACGAAATCCCGCATTTTCCTGTCTCCACCGTCGAGTCGCACCATGGGCGTTTGATTTATGGCAAGCTCTCTGGCAAAACAGTGGTGGCTATGCAGGGGCGCTTTCATTATTACGAAGGTTACAGCATGAAGCAAATTACCTTCCCTGTGCGGGTGATGAAAGCGATGGGTGTGAAGCATCTTTTGATTTCCAACGCCTGCGGGTCGATGAATCCGGCTATTCCAAAAGGTTCTTTGATGCTCATCACAGATCACATCAATTTGCTGGGCGACAACCCTTTGATTGGTCACAACCCTGATGAGCTGGGGCCACGTTTTCCGGATATGAGCCAGGCTTACTCGCCGGAGCTTGGCAAGCGTTTATTAGCAGCAGCAGAGAGTTTTGGTATAAAAATGCATCAGGGCGTTTATGCAGCTTTGGCCGGTCCTAACCTGGAAACTCCAGCGGAATATCGTTATTTGTTGCGCATCGGAGCCGACGTGGTGGGCATGTCGACGGTGCCAGAGGTGATAGCGGCACATCATGCTGGTTTGCCGGTGGCGGCGGTATCTGTAATCACCGATGAATGCGACCCCGACAATCTGGTAGCTGTGCAGTTGCACGAGCTGCTGGCAGTAGCCGCGATGGCTGGAGCCGACCTCGACAGGGTTTTCACGGAAGTGGTGGCAGGGTTATAAAATGGCGTGAATCATCGTTTTGAACCATAGTTCAATTCCGCACGTGCGGAATTCAAGATTCGATAATCGTCAATCGTCAATCGCCTACACATTAAACCTAATATTTAGCATGTCAGCCTCTTGCACAATATAATTTTTGCCTTCCACGTGGAATTTTCCGGCCTCTTTTACGGCGTGTTCTGAGCCATATTTTATAAAGTCGTCGTACTTGATCACTTCGGCGCGGATGAAACCTCGCTCCAGGTCACTGTGAATTACGCCGGCAGCTTGTGGCGCTGTCATGCCTTTGTGGATAGTCCAGGCACGCACCTCTTTGGGGCCGGCCGTAAAAAACGACTGCAAATCGAGCATGTCGTAAGCTGTCTTAATCATGATGTTGACGCCCGGTTCGGTGAGGCCGGCATCGCTTAGAAATTCGCGGCGATCGTTTTCGTCGTCCAGTTCGGCAATCTCTGCTTCAAGTTTCCCTGCAATTACGATCACCTTTGTTTGCTTGCCATCCAGGGCTGCTTTTACTGCATCCACATATGCATTGCCTTTGGTGGCTGAGCTGTCGTCGACGTTGCAGACGTACATCACCGGTTTGGCGGTGAGCAGGAACATGTCGTCGATGATATTTTTTTTGTCGTCGGCATCGAGTTCCATGTCGCGCACGCTGCCAAAATTTTCGAGATGTGCTGCCACCCTACGCAGCACCTCTGCCTGTCGTTTTAGCTCTTTGTCGCCGGTTTTGGCAGCTTTTTCGAGGCGTACAATTTTTCGTTCGGTCAAGTCCAGGTCGCGTACCTGCAGCTCCAGATCTACTATCTCCATATCGCGCACCGGATCGATAGATCCTTCTACGTGTGGCAGCTCTTCATCGTCGAAGCAGCGCAGTACGTGGATGATGGCATCGGTTTGCTGTATGTCGGCCAGAAACTTATTGCCCACGCCTTCGCCATGACTCGAGCCTTTAGCAAGCCCCGGGATATCGACGATCTCTACCACGGCAGGCATCACCCGCGCCGATTTTACCAGCGCGTCGATTTTGTACAGCCGCTCGTCGGGCACCTCTATCATACCGATGTTCGATTTGGTGGTGCTAAAGGCAAATTTGGTAGTCTCAGCTTTTGTTCTGGAGATGCAGTTGAAAATTTCTGTCTTCCCCACGTTAGTCATCCCGATGATGCCGCATTTCAGTCCCATAGTTTTTATTTTTTTTATTAATTTTTATTTCGTTGGTTAATAGCCCGGTAGTATTCGCGGGCGTTGTTAAGATGTTGCCGGTAAGTTTGTGCAAAGGTGTGGTAGCCGGAGCCATCGGGCCGGGCAACAAAAAACATAAAGTCGTGCTTCTGCGCGTTGAGCACCGACAGAAGGCTGGCGACCGAGGGTATGCAAATAGGCCCCGGTGGCAGTCCTTCGTGCAGATAGGTGTTGTAAGGCGAATCGATCTGTGTGTGCTTTCGATAAACTCTGTTCAGCAGCGAATCGGTCTTTAAGTAGAAAGCATAAACCGCTGTAGGATCGGCCTGTAGCTTCCAGCCTTTTCGCAGCCTGTTGAGGTATACGCCGGCGATGGTGGCTTTTTCGTCGTTGCGGTTGGTTTCTTTTTCGACGATAGATGCCAGGGTGCTCACCTCTGCCGGGTTGAGACCGGCGGCAGAAGCCTTCGCCATTTTGTCGGCATCCCAAAATTTGTTGTACTCGCGGTGCATGCGCTCTGTGAAACCCTCGGCGGTGGTGTTCCAATAAAATTCGTAGGTGTTGGGAATAAACAGTACGGGCGCCGTTTCGATGGTCAGGCCATAGCGATTGTAAAATGCTGCGCTTTGGAGATAATTGATGATGGAAAGGCTGTCAGCTTCTATCTGTTTGCCAATCACTCCGGCCAGTTGCCCGATGGTGCGCAGATTGTTAAAAATTACATTCAGTGGTGTTTGCGCTCCTGAGCGCAGCATGTCGATCAACGCATCGTTGTTCATGCCCTGTTTCAGTTCATACCTTCCCGGGTTGACGTGCGCGGGCAGGTTTTTGCGCTCAGCCAGCCAGGCAAAAGAGCGCGTATCTTTGAGCAGGTTGCTTGACGCAATATTTTCGATCAACTCGTTGTAATCAGATCCGGTAGCTACATAGAGATAGCCTTTGTCGCCTTCCGCCAGATTAACATTATCGTGGTACACCACCCACCAGAAAGCAGTTGCTGCTGCGGCAGCCAAAATCAGTACAAGGCCGATACTGCCATAAAGAAAAGTTTTGCGTGTTGATGATTTCATTTCAAGGGATAATCAGCAGGTTGCTAAGGGCGGATAAGTTGGTAAAATTGTTCGTCTTTCCATTCGTCGTTTTGCAGAAGCCAATGCCGTTTGGTTCCTGTTTTTACAAATCCTTGTTTTTCAAACATCTTTATGCTGGTGGTATTGTCGGTGGTAATAGAGGCGTAAATCTGGTGCAGGTTGAGGATTTCAAAGCAATAGTCGATTAGCAACCGAAGCGCTTCGGTTCCATAGCCTTTGTTTTGTTCTGTCGAATCCAGCAATATTCCGGTGCCGGCGCGGCGGTGCAGCGGATCGTATTCAAAAAGGTCGATGGCGCCGATGGCCTGGTTATTCTCACGAAGCACGATCATCAGCCGCAATTGCCTTACTGAAAGCAGGTCGCGTGCGGCGGTGAGCACATACTGCTCGATGTCGAAGCGGGAGTAGGGCGCCAGCGTATTGCTCAGATGCCACACCGCGGGGTCGTTTTCCCATTGGTAAAGTTTTTCGATATCTTCAGGCTCCGGGGCTCGCAGATAGATATTCTGTCCGGTTAGTGTCATGCTGTTTTAAGAATTTATAATCAAAACTTAGTTTGATAGGTTCCGCTAAAAACATAGGTGGCAGGGCCTTCAAGCCATACTTTTTTAAAAATGTTGTCTTCACGGCGCGCCGAAACGCGCAACTTTCCGCCTTTGGCATCGATGATCACTGTTCCGGCGACAGTATTGTTTTCTAATAGATGTACGATGGCAGCTGCAACCGATCCGGTGCCACACGCCAGCGTTTCGCCCTCTACGCCTCGCTCGTAGGTGCGCATGCGAATGTGGAGCGGTGCTACTTTCTGAACAAAATTTACATTGATGCCCTGTTCTTTGTACTGGTCGCTGAAGCGGATAGCGCTGCCCTGCTGCTGCACATCAATGCCGGCAACATTGTCCACAGGAACTATCAAATGTGGCGATCCGGTGTCGATACGGTAGTTGCCATCAGTCTGCACGAAATCTTCTACATCGTTCATCTTTAAGCGGATGGTAGCCTGCTGCTGTTGCTCCTGCACAAGTTGGGCATGGTGAATCCCGTCGACAGCGCTAAAGGTGAGCTGTTTTTCGCTGATAGCGCGACGGATGGCAAACCACGCAATACATCTGCCGCCATTGCCACACATGGTAGCTTCGTGGCCGTCGGAGTTGAAATAGCGCATATCGAAATCATAATCGCGGCTGTTGCCAAGCAATAGCAAGCCGTCGGCACCCACTCCGAAATGCCGGTCGCAAAAGGATTTTATTGTCGCAACATCAGCTTTAAACTGATTTCGTCGGTTGTCGATCAGGATAAAATCGTTGCCGGCGCCTTCGTATTTTTCAAAGTCTATATTCATACCTTATTAATATGGATACAAAAAACGCTATTTTTTTGTTAATGTTTATGGGAGTTTGCTATTGTCTGACTTTGGGAAGTGTTTGTCGGTTACTTAACAACTTTTAACGGTACCCAGGGATTAATATTTTTTGAATGTTCGTTATCAGATAGTCTTTGTCATATTAATCTGCCGAAAGATAAGATGGTTTACTTATTGATTAAGATTTCGATCATAACTTTCAAATCATATTTATAAATAAAAAAATAGCATCATGAAAAGATTTGCTTTAACCTTGTTGGTTGCCTTTGCCGGTGGTATGTTTGCTGTTGGTCTCATCAACATGATAGGCCACAACGACGCAGCACAACCTGTGAGCACTTCGGTGGTTTTACCCGAATCATTTATGGCGCAGCCCGCCTCCTATCCGGTGCCTTCGGTGCCACAGCAGGGTGCTCCCGACTTTGTGCGTGCTGCCGAAATGACAGTGAACGCAGTGGTTCACATCAAAACGGAGGTGCGCCGCCGCACTTCGGCTTACGATAATTTTTTCTACGAATTTTTTGGCCGGCCACAGCCCCAATACAACCAGCCGCTCATGGCTTCCGGCTCCGGAGTTATTGTTTCGGATGAAGGCTACGTTGTTACCAACAATCATGTGGTACAGAATGCCGAACGCATCGAGGTAATCCTCAACGACAAGCGCTCGTACGAAGCTGAGATTGTAGGGACAGATCCTTCGACAGATCTGGCCTTGATAAAAATTAACGAAGAAAACCTTCCTTTTTTAATCTACGGCAACTCCGACGTGGTGCAGGTAGGCGAATGGGTGCTGGCAGTGGGCAATCCATTTAATCTCACCAGCACCGTCACGGCAGGCATTGTGAGCGCCAAAGCCCGCGACATCAATATTCTGGGGACTTCCGCTGCCATCGAATCGTTTATTCAAACCGATGCACCCGTAAATCGTGGCAACAGTGGCGGCGCACTCGTCAACATTGCCGGCGAGCTGATTGGCATCAATGCAGCCATTGCTTCTAACACCGGCAGCTACACCGGCTATTCGTTTGCAATACCTGTAAACATTGTAAAAAAAGTGGTGAACGATTTTATTAATTATGGCGAAATTCAGCGTGCTTACATTGGCGTTTCTATCCGCGACATCGACAGCGACTTTGCCCGTGAGCGTAAACTGAAAGACCTGCATGGTGTCTATGTTGTAGCCGTGGCCGAAAACAGCTCTGCCTACGATGCTGACATACGCCCCGAGGATGTCATTCTGCAAATAGAAGGCATTCCTGTCAACAGCGTTTCGCGGCTGCTCGAAGCCGTTAGTCAACACAGCCCCGGCGAACGTATCGACGTGATTTTGATCCGCGATGGAAAAACCATCCGGAAAGAAGTGCTGCTGAAAAACCGTGAAAATACCTACGACCTGGTGTCGACGCCTAAAAGCGAAGCCATCAGTAAGTTGGGAGCTACCTTCGATGTCCCGTCGGCCGAAGAAAGTGCCCGCCTGGGCATCGACTACGGGATGAAGATTGTGGAATTGAATCGCGGCAAGCTAATGGATCGCGGTATCCGCGAAGGCTTTATCATCACCGAAATAGACAAAACTCCCGTGCGTTCCATTGATGACATCAAAAATCTGTTGGCCAAAAAGTCGGGCGGCGTGCTTATCGAAGGTGTTTATCCCAACGGTCAAAGAGCCTATTATGCTATCGGCCTCTAAAATGGGCGTTTGTCCATCTGACCAAAAATGCCGAACATTTTCTATCCAATTAAACATTAAACCTGCAAGTTGTGTTATTTAACCTCCATGGTTAACTTTTTTTTACATTTCACTTAATCCTTTTGTTATTGCAATAAAGCAACGCGTGCATAGTTAAGTATCACAATAACCGCAAGTCACACCATTAACAAAACCATTATCTATCGGGACATTTTTAACTAAATTTTAAGGAAAATTTTTAATGAGACAGCTAAAGATCACAAAGTCGATTACCAATCGAGAAACCGCATCTCTGGACAAGTACCTTCAGGATATAGGCAAGGAAGAACTTATCACTGCCGAGGAAGAAGTACTGTTGGCTCAGCGCATCAAGCAAGGCGATCAGACGGCGTTGGAAAAACTTACCAAAGCCAACTTACGTTTTGTGGTGTCGGTAGCCAAGCAATACCAAAACCAGGGACTTAGTTTGCCTGATCTTATCAACGAAGGAAATCTGGGCCTGATTAAAGCCGGACAGCGTTTTGACGAAACCAGAGGCTTCAAATTTATCTCTTATGCCGTTTGGTGGATTCGTCAATCGATATTGCAGGCGCTGGCCGAGCAGTCGCGTATTGTCCGTTTGCCGCTCAATCAGGTGGGCTCGCTCAACCGCATCCGCAAGGAATCATCCAAGCTCGAGCAGAAATTTGAACGCCCGCCCTCACCCGACGAAATTGCCGAATCGCTGGATTTGCCGGAAAGCAAAATTGAGTCGGTGCTCAAAATTACTACCCGTACCGTATCAATGGATGCTCCCCTGACACAGGACGAGGATATGAGTCTGCTCGATGTTTATATCTCTGACGACAGCAGCCCGCATACCGACAGATTCCTGATGAAAGAATCGCTTGCCAAAGAAATTCAACGCTCGCTGGCTACACTTACCAAAAAAGAACGCGACGTCATCAATCTCTTTTACGGCATCGGAATGAACCACGGCCTGACACTCGACGAGATCGCCATGAAATTTGACCTCACCCGCGAACGGGTGCGACAAATCAAAGAAAAGGCCATCAGGCGCTTAAAGCACAACTCACGCAGCAAGCTGCTCAAAGCCTATTTAGGCCAGTAGTTGATAATGAATCTGGAAAAAAAAGACCTGCCCCGTTTGAGGCAGGTCTTTTTTTTTTCGATAAAGTGTAACAATCCATTTCTCGATGTGTCATACAAGCAACTAAACGATGAAATTGGAATCAGCAGCAGCACAGATAAAGCATGCCGATTTGATAGAAGCATGCAAAGTGTCGGATCGGAAGGCGCAGGAGCGCATTTACGATCTTTACTGCCACGCCATGTACAATGCGAGTTTGCGCATCGTGGCCGACGCTGCACAGGCCGAAGACATCATGCAGGACGCGTTCATTGAAGCTTTTCAAAAAATCAACGACTTCAGAGGCGAAGGGGAGTTTGGTGGTTGGCTCAAGCGCATCGTCATCAACAACTCCATCAACTACCTGAGGCGCAAAAAGGAGATGGCCATCCTGGATGATCATCATCAGGAGTTGGCCGATCCGACTGCAGAGGAGGAAGCAATCACCGAGAATCTCTTCTGCCGGCTCGAAGAGATCCGCCTGGCGATGCAGAGGCTCAACGACGATTACCGGTGTATCTTATCCCTTCACCTCCTGGAAGGATACGATCATCAGGAAATAGCGCAGGTGTTGCAAATTTCGTATGGAAACGTGCGAACGCGCTATTCGCGCGCCAAACAAAAGCTGTTGCAAATTATCATGCGCAGCCGTGATGAGTAAGAGAAGGTTATAATTTTAAATTTTAAAACTTAAAGGAGATGTCGTTTCTCGAAAAAAAAATAGGCGAAAACAAAGCATTTTTTGATGACCAGCCGCTGCCCGCCGGTCATCGTCAGCGCTTTACGGTCAAGCTCGAAAGTGCCGGACGAAAAGAGTCTAAAAAGATTCAATGGCCGGGCATATTCCGAATTGCTGCCGTGCTGCTCATTTTGGTCTCGTCGTTTTTTGTTTTTAAAAAAATCTCTTTCGACCACTTTGGCAGTGCTGTGCTTGAGGGCGTAACAATGATCACATTTCCTGAAGAACTTGAAAACGTTTTTACCTATTACGACCGCATTGCCAAGCAAAAAGTCGAAAAAATTGATCAGGCTGCAATTAATGATACAGAAGCACAACGCATTAAAACAATAGCTGAAAAGAAACTACAGGCACTCGATGCCAACCTGGCCAAAATTGAAAAAGAGTACATGAAAAACCCCGACAACAAAAAACTTAAGGCCGCTTTGGTGAACAATAAACGGCAAAAAGAGCGGGTCATCGAAAATATCCTCACACAACTCGACCAGGCCGCAACGCTCCGGCAGGTGCCGACAGATAATTTTTCTGAATTAAAAAATTAAATGTTATGAAAACATCCCGTAATTCAATGCTGTTTGTCGTGCTCCTGGCGCTTCTGGGTGTATCGGCACAGGCATCCGGCGAAACCTTCGATAAGGTTCTTGCGGAAAAGAAATATGCTGTCGATGAAAACGTGCTGCTTTCCATCGTGCATAAGTACGGCACAGTAAAATGCCGGAATTGGGACGAGCAAGCCATATTGGTGAAAGTTACCGCCCAGGTGGATGCCTCTTCACGTGCCGAGGCCGAAAAAATCTTTGCCCGCATCCAATATGAGCTTTCCGGCAGCCGCAGCAAGGTAAATTTTGAGATCCGCAACAGTGGTGATCTTACAAAAGGTAAGAACAGCAAACTCATCATCCACGTTGATGTGATGATGCCTGAAATGGTGCAGCTGGAATTGTACAACCAGTTTGGCAACTGCTACATCGGCAGGGTGAGCGGAGCCAGCGAGATACGCATCGAATATGGCTCATTGGAAATAGCAGCCTTAAAAAATGAAGCTAATCAGGTGGGGATCGAATTTGGCGAGGGACGCATCGAATATATCCGCAAAGGTGAGGTCGAGGTTTCCTATTCGCCGCTCACCATTGGTGAGAGCAGTTTTTTGTTGGTAGCATCAGATTATTCCGATGTAAAAATTGGCAAGGTGTCGCAAATCGAGATAGAGTCGGAGGGGGGAAGCGTGCAAATTGGCGAGGTGGACGAGGCAGTGATGTCGGCAAAATTCTCCGAATGTACCCTCAAAAAGCTTGGTCGTAGCCTGCGTGCCGAATCGGAGTATGGTGCGCTGATACTTTCGGAGGTGTCGCCCCAATTTGAGCTGGTAGAAATAGAAAATGCGTTCGGTTCTGTACGAGTTACCTTTGAAAGCAGCGCCAGCTTTCGGTTCGAAACAGAGGTGGAGATGGGTACAATAGACTTTAAAGATTTTCCGGAACCACGCTTTAAATTCTCCAGCCTCGAAAAGTTCTTGACAGGAAGCAGCTATTCCGGCACCACAGGCCCCAACTCGCAAAGAGCGTTGGTTTCCATCGTGAGTTCCTATGGCAGCATAATTTTAGGTTTTAAATAAAAAGGAAAAATTATTTATTAAAATAGAAAAAGGAGAGATTATGAAAAAAGTACAGATGAATTTTATGATGGGTTTGTTAGTCGGGAGCCTGCTCCTGATGACGAATGTTGTAAATGCACAGTTTGGAACCAGTGCACGTGGTAACGGCAAGGTGGTAAGCAACGAACGAACGGTGGGCGATTTTACGGCTATTTCCATCGATGCTTCGGCTGATGTGAAACTCCGTCAGGGTGAACAAACCAAGGTGGTTGTAAAAACCGACGAGAACCTTCAAGATAACGTTACTACCGAAGTTTCGGCAGGAGTACTCAAAATTGATAACAAGGGGAGTTTTTCGAGAGCAACAGAGATGGTGGTATTTGTTACCGTCAAAAATCTGGAGCGCGTCCGCATAAATGGTTCTGGCGATTTGGACAGTGAAGACCTAATCCGTGGCAACGAACTGGAGATTCTTATCAACGGGTCGGGCGATGTAGAGATGGATTTGGAAATGAAACACGTCACCACACTCATCAACGGCTCCGGCGACGTGGAGCTGACGGGAATTCAGGGCGACCTGAAACTTGTTGTGAATGGCTCCGGCGATTTTGAAGCCGAACGGGTTCGCCTCGATCAGTGTAATATTACAGTAAACGGTTCCGGCGATGTGAAACTCAACGGCAGCGCCAACGATGTAATACTCAACCAATCTGCTTCTGGCGACATCAACCTGTTTAATCTCAAAGCCGTTAATGTGTCTGTCGACAGTCGTGGCTCGGGCGATGTGGTGGTTTCCGTATCCGGCAATTTAAAGGTGTCGCTCCACGGCTCCGGCGATCTCACCTATTATGGCGAGCCTATTTCCATCAGCACTTCGGCCAAAGGCTCCGGCGACATTTATCACAGATAAAATTAAAAACTGCAAAAAAATGACCCACCTGAAAACGCACTTTTGTTTTCTATCGGTAACCATTGGTTTGTCTTTGTTCGTTTGTCCTTCGTATGCTCAGGAATCTTCCGGCGGCGTGTTTGTCGTTGGCGGAATACATCAGCGTCACGAAAACGCCAAACACTATTCCTATGAAAAAATGGGGGAAATTTTTCAACAGCTTAATCCCGATATTCTTTGTGTGGAAACACAGCAAAAGTATGTCGACGATAGCAGCTACACCGGAACTCCTTATGATTTTTTGAAGTTTATGATACCGTTGGCACAAAAAGAAAAGAGACCCATTTATGGTATCGATTGGTGGGATAATGAGAAAGGAGACGAATGGCAAAAATTACAACAGAAAGCTTACAATGATACAGCCATTGCTCCGGAGATCAACCTGTTTGGCGGCATGTTTGTGATTTTAGATGCATATTTTGAAACGAAAGATTTTGAGCAGATCAACTCCCGCTACATTACCAATTTGTGGAAAGCCAAAAACGAATTCAAATACCACGTCTTCTCACAGTCACCAGAATATCGTTTTATTGTGGAATTTGAAAACCAAAGGAACCATCACATTGTTGAGAATATTCGTAAAGTAGTTTTAAATAATCCGGGTAAAAAGGTTTTGGTTGCTATTGGAATAGACCACAAATATTACATCGAAGAAAAACTTCAGAATCTTGGCATCAAAGTTTATCATATCGAAAATATCGAACAATTTAAAAAATGATGGTAAACTATCAAGCACGCTACAACGCAAGTATTTATTAATCATCAATCATCACATTTTAACTTAACATCAATACCATTATGAAAACCATTTCAACAGTTTATCTTTTACTTCTTTTTCCGGCCGTTATTGCGTTTGCCGGATGTGACAATCTACTGGGCGTTCAGGGCAACGGCAGGGTGAAATCTGAAGAGCGCAGCGTAAGCTCGTTCGACCAGATAAGCGTCGGCGGTGCTTTCGACGTTTACCTTACGCAGGGCGATACCGAATCGTTGCGTGTGGAAGCCGACGACAACCTGCTGCCGCTCATCGAAACCAAAGTAAGCAATGGCCGCCTTGTGATCCGCTCGCGCGAAAACATCGGTGAGGCAAAAGAGCTGAACGTGTATATTACCTTTAAGCAACTGAACAAAATTGAGGCCTCCGGCGCTTGCGAGATCAAGAATGAAGGGCAACTCAACTTTGGTGATCTTGTTTTGAACGGCAGTGGCGCCTCAGAAATCGATCTGACGCTGACTGCAGCAAAACTTGAAGGCGAATATTCCGGCGCTTCAGAGGTCGATCTTGAAGGTTCGGCGGAGGTGTGTGAGTTCAATCTTTCAGGAGCCTCCGAGCTGGATGCCGAGGGGCTGGTGGTTCAACAGATGAAAATCGACCTGAGCGGCGCTTCTGAAGCTGAGGTGCAGGTGATGCAGCATTTGAAAGTGCGTGCCTCCGGTGCTTCTTCCGTAAAATACACAGGCAATCCTACCATCGACGAGCATACCTCCGGCGCCTCATCGGTAAGGAAAAAATAACCTGGCGCGTAAGCCACTATTTGCCAAAGCCAACCTTAAAAAAAAGAAACTCTGCCATACAGCAGGGTTTCTTTTTTTTGGTTGGAATAACGACTTTCGTAGAATGATGTCGCTCTGTTGGGAATGGAATTCAAGATTCGCTATTCAAGATTCGATTCCGCACGTGCGGAATTCAAATTTCATTTTCTTATTTCCAGACTCCTCACTGCCAATCGCTAATCTGAATTCAGCTACCTGCTTTAGCGGGTCACAATTTCGTAGGTATCTTTTGCAATCATCAGCTCTTCGTTGGTAGGAATGATCACCACCTTTACTTTTGAGTTTTCTTTGGTGAGTGAAACTTCTTTTGCACGAACGCTATTGTTGAGATCAAAATCAAAATCGATCCCCAGAAATTCCAGTCCTTCTATCGCATTGGCGCGGGTTAGCGCATCGTTTTCGCCAATGCCGCCCGTAAACACCACCACATCCAGACCGCCCATTGCGGCGGCATAGGCGCCGATGTATTTCTTTACGCGATAAGCGTACATTTTATAGGCTTCCTGTGCGCGGTGGTTTCCATCTTCGGCAGCTTGTTCCACATCGCGCATGTCGGAAGAGATGCCTGAAACGCCCAGGATGCCGCTGAACTTATTCACCAGCGTGTTGGCAGTTTTGAGGTTCATGTCCTCTTTGTTGATGATGTGAAAAAGTGCTCCTATGTCCAGGTCGCCGCAGCGTGTACCCATCATCACGCCCTCCAGGGGCGTCATGCCCATGCTGGTGTCGAGCGATTTGCCGTTGAGCACCGCCGCCAGTGAGGCGCCGTTGCCCAGGTGGCAGGTCACGATTTTGGTTTTATTAATATCCAAACCTAAAACTTCGCAGGCTCGTGCCGACACGTATTTGTGGCTGGTGCCATGAAAGCCGTAGCGGCGAATTTTATGCTTTTCGTAGAGCGAGTAGGGGATACCATATAAATAGGAGTACTCTGGCATGGTCTGGTGGAAAGCCGTGTCGAACACGCCTGCCTGTGGCACTCCCGGCAGCAGTTGCTGCATGGCATAAATACCTTTGAGGTTGGGCGGATTGTGCAGCGGCGCGAGGTCGGTCCATTTTTCGAGTGCAGCAACCACTTCGGGAGTGATGGCTACGCTTCCGCTAAATTCTTCGGCGCCGTGTACCACCCGGTGCCCAACGGCTTGTATCTCGTCGAGGGTGGCGAGGCTGCCATATTCTTTGTCGATGAGGATGCCCAGCAAATATTCGATGCCCGCCTGGTGATCGAGGATTTCGCCCGCTACTTTCAACTCTTTTCCGTCGTTGCGTTTATGCTTGATGCTCGCTCCCTTTAGCCCGATTTTATCCACCAGCCCTTTGGCTTCCACTTCTTTCGAAGGCATGTTGAAAAGCTGATATTTTATCGAAGAGCTTCCGCAGTTTAAAACAATGATTTTCATTTTATGCTATTTCTGATTTTTATCATTCACTATCAAAATTCTTTTTCCGATCTATCGGCCTAATGTTCTGATGCTGCCGGGTTTTGCTTTTTTTACGCCATCAGTCCAGTAGTAAAAACCTTCGCCCACATGGCGTCCGAGCATCTTGGCTCGTACCATCCGTTTGATGATGGGCGAGGGCTTAAAGCGAAGGTCGCCCTGCTCGCGGTAGAGATTTTCCATCCATTTGTGGATTTTGTCGACGCCATATTTGTCGGCCATTTCGAATGGACCAAACTCAAATCCGGTAGCTTCCATCATCACCTCGTCGATGTCAGTAACGGTTGATACGCCCTCCAGCAGCAGGTTGCAGGCTTCGTTAATCATCGATACAATCATTCGGGTGCTGATGTTGCCCGGCGATTCGCTGCATTCCACCACCTTTTTGCCGATCATGTGGCAGAATTTCTTAACCATTTCAAAGGCTTGGTCGCTGGTGGCGGCATGGCGCACCACTTCCACGATGTTGATTCTGCTCACCGGACTCAGGAAATGCATTCCCAGCGAGCGGTCGGGATATTGAAGTGCTGCCGACAGGTCGCTGATCATGAGTGTGGCGGTGTTGGAGGTGATCACCGTGTCGCGGCTTACCACCTGCTCTACGCGCTCAAACACCTGCATGCGCTCTTCGATGCTGGTGCCGGGTTTTTTGGAGAGGATGGTTTCGATGATGATGTCGCAGTGGCGCAGATCCTCGTATTTGGTGGAGCCGGTGATGCGTTGCATCACAAGTTTTTTCTCACTGCCCGTCATGCCCCATTTGTCGATGAGTTCGTCGAGTTGATCGTTCATGCTTTTCAGGCTGGCCTGCACAAGCTCCTCTGACAAATCGATAAAGACAATATCGATGCCCTTCTGGCTCACATGCAGCGCTATTTCCTGCCCGATGGAGCCACAGCCTATCAGCCCTACTTTTTGCAGCATCCCTTTGGGTTGCATCGACTTGCCAAGGCTGAACCGTTCCAGTTGTTCTTCCATTTTTAAAAATTATAGTGATTTTTTATTAATAATCAGGATGTTAATTTCGGAGAAGCTTTCGCTTAACGCAATTTTTGATTCGTGGCAAAGGTAGTCAAGAAACATTTGTTGCCCGAACCTCCTATTTATAAAGAGTATAAATTTTTGTCTTAATGACGGGAAATCTTTCTTGGTCATTAATCGTGCAGCAGTAAGATAAGTAGCCTAAAATCAACTATTAAGAAAAGATTAGAAATTTAATATCCCTACAAAATCAGATGAATAGAGGTGTTAAGGAGTGTTAGTAAATAAAAAATTTGTAATGGCATTGTTTTAACAAAAGCGAAATAGTTATAAATTTGGAAGCTAAATACTTAACTGCTAATTCATTATTTGATGTAAATAGTTAATAACCAGCTATGAAAAGAAATCTCCTCCTGTTTTCTTGCCTTTTTTTGTTTATTACAATTTCTTTCGGACAGGATGCCCCCTTGTTTGGAATCAAATTTACAGGCTTTGTAAAAAACGATTTCTATTTCGACAGTCGCCAAACTGTCTCTATTCGCGACGGGCAGTTTCTGCTTTATCCCGCTGCCAAAGATATTGATGCCGCTGGTAGCGATGTAAATGCCCGCAGCAGTTTCAACATCATCAGTATCCAATCGCGGCTGCGGGGCGACATCACGGGGCCGGATGCATTGGGAGCCAAAACATCCGGCGCCATCGAAGGCGAATTTTTTGGCCACGCCGAAGGGCAGATCAACGAGTTCAGGCTGCGCCATGCGTATGTAAAACTCGACTGGAAAAACACACAGTTGCTGGTGGGGCAGTACTGGCATCCGTTGTTTGTCGAAACTTCTTTTCCGGGCACCATCTCTTTCAATACCGGCGTGCCGTTTCAGCCTTTTTCGCGCAATCCGCAGATCAGGCTTACGCAAAATTTCGGGAAGTTGAGGGCACTTTTTACGGTGCTTTCGCAGCGCGACTTTACCAGCACCGGCCCCGACGGCGCCGACACCAAATACTTACGCAACGCAGTGTTGCCCAATCTCAGCCTGCGCGCCGAATACCACACAACCTGGTCGAATGGCCACGAGATGCTGGGCGGAGCGTCGGTGAATTACAAAAAACTGTTGCCACGATTGATGACAGTTCCCGGTTTTAAAGCCGACGAAACGATAGGCAGTTTCTCCTGGATGGTTTTTCTCAAATATGCTTTTCCTGCTCTCGAGCTGAAAGCCGGATTCACCCATGCACAAGATGCCCACGACCTGACCATGCTTGGAGGTTATTCCATACATCAATTAACCGATTCCGTGCAGGAACAATTCAATTACACTCCTTACAAAACGGCGGCTGCCTGGGGCGACTTTGAAACGCGTGGCGCCAAGTGGAAAGCCGGCCTGTTTTTGGGCTACACCAAAAATCTGGGCGCCACCAAAAATACCATCGGTCCTCCTTATGTTCGCGGCGGCAATATCGACTACGTTTATCGCATCGCTCCACGCTTGATTTTCAACAGCGGTAAGTTTCGGTTTGCTCCCGAAATAGAATACACCGTGGCGGCTTACTTGAAGAATGTAGATAACCAGACCAGTAAGGATGGCAAAGGCAAAATAACCCATTCGGAAGAGATCGCCAACCTGCGTCTGCTGTTGGGAGTCTATTTTTTCTTTTAAAAACTGATCCTATTTTTAATTTCAGATACCAACATTTTTAATAATTAAACTCAAGACTATGACAAACAAAATTTCCAGCCTGGCGGAGTATTTCGAGAAATACCAGGAAAGTGTAGCCAACCCGGAAGGTTTCTGGGCCAAAATTGCCGAAAGCCACTACTGGCGCAAAAAATACGATCAGGTGCTCGATTGGTATTTTGAGGGCAAAGATGCCCCGCACGTCAATTGGTTTGTTAATGGCAAGCTCAACATCACCGAAAACATCTTTGAGCGCAATCTCTTTCAGCGCAAAGACCAGGCGGCTATTATCTGGGAACCCAACGATCCCAAAGAAGCCGCGGTGACTTATACTTACGGCGAGCTATTCGAAAAAGTGAATCAGTTTGCCAATGCGCTCAAAAAACTGGGCATTAAAAAAGGCGATCGTGTGGCCATTTATCTGCCTATGATTCCTGAGCTGGCCATCGCTATGCTGGCCTGCGCGCGCATCGGAGCCATCCACAGCATTGTGTTTGCCGGTTTTTCGGCCAACGCACTCTCCGACCGCATCATCGATGCCACCTGCAATCTGGTGATCACCTCCGACGGTGCCTTCCGCGGTACCAAGAGTATCTCGCTCAAAGATATCGTGGACGAAGCTGTAAGCAATAGCCCATCGATAAAAAATACGATTGTATTTAAAAGAACCGGCGAAAACGTGGAGATGAAAGAAGGCCGCGACATCTGGTGGCACGATCTGATCAAGGGCGTAAGCACCGATAACACAGCCGAAGTGATGGATGCGGAAGATGTACTCTTTATCCTCTACACCTCCGGCTCCACCGGGAAACCCAAAGGAGTGGTACATACCACTGGCGGATACATGGTGTTTGCCGAGTATACTTTCAAAAACGTGTTTCAATACAGCGACGGCGACATCTATTGGTGTACTGCCGACATTGGCTGGGTTACCGGCCATTCTTACATTGTGTATGGTCCGCTGCTTGCCGGCGCCACCACCATCATGTTTGAGGGCATACCCACCTGGCCCGATGCCGGCCGTTTCTGGGAGGTGGTAGCCAAATACAAAGTCAATCAGTTTTACACCGCCCCCACAGCCATCCGTGCGCTGATAGCCCAGGGCAATGATTTTGTTAAAAAACACGACCTCAGCTCGCTCAAAGTGCTGGGCACCGTCGGCGAACCCATCAACGAGGAGGCCTGGCGCTGGTACCACGATGTGGTGGGCGGCGGACGATGCCCGATAGTAGATACCTGGTGGCAAACCGAAACCGGCGGCATCATGATTTCGCCTCTGGCAGGCATCACACCTACCAAACCTTCGTTTGCAACATTGCCGCTGCCGGGCGTGCAGCCCGTCCTGGTCGACAACGAAGGCAAAGAGCTGAAGGGAAATGGTGTAGAAGGAGTGTTGTGTATCAAGTTTCCGTGGCCCGGCATGTTGCGCACCACCTATGGCGATCACCAGCGTTGTTACCAAACCTATTTCTCGAGCTACAAAGGTTTGTACCTTACCGGCGATGGCGCCAAGCGCGACGAAGAAGGTTTCTATCGCATCATCGGTCGTATCGACGACGTGATCAACGTTTCAGGGCACCGCATCGGTACTGCCGAAGTGGAAGACGCCATCAACCAACACCCCAAAGTAAACGAATCGGCGGTGGTTGGCTATCCGCACGATATCAAAGGGCAGGGCATCTATGCTTACGTTACCTGCGATGAACTCTCGGATCACGAGATGGAGACCATCGAGCAGGAAATTCGCGATACCGTCACCAAAATGATCGGACCTATTGCCAAACCCGATATGATACAGATTGTGAGCGGACTTCCTAAAACACGTTCTGGGAAAATCATGCGTCGCATCCTGCGCAAAATTGGCGAAGGCGACGCCACCAACCTCGGCGACACTTCCACCCTGCTCGATCCCGGGGTGGTAGAACAAATCATTCAGGGAGCCAAAGTACAAGTGAAAAGATAATGCCTCTTGACAACTTATCATCATAACAAAGACATTTCGGGCATCTGATGCCTGACAATGTCTTTGTTTTTTTTTGAACCTATTTTTTAATAAATAAAAATTGTGACTATGACTGACAAAAAAATTATGAACCGGTGGCTGGTGGTTCTTGGCGCCATTCTGATACAATTGGCGTTGGGTGCCATTTACGCCTGGTCGGTGTTTACGCCTGCGCTCACAGCTACTTCGCCCACCGAGCTGGTGGCGCAATATGGCGCGTACCACGAAGCGCCGATGCTTGATATTACACAAACGGAATTCGATCAGATGAAAGCCGGGCTGGCCGAACTAAAAAAAGAAGCCCGCACGCTGGATCTCAAAGAAAGAGTAACCGAAGACAAGGCCGAAAAGGCTGCTTTGGCAGAACAAAAACGGGAAGTTACCGCCACGATGGATGGTATCATTCTCAAATATGTCGATCAGCAGACCCTCGACGGACTTACCTATCGCTACACGAAAACACAAACACAGGTGATTTTTGCGCTTGGGCTGGCATTTTTTGCTTTGGTTATGATTTACGCCGGCAGGAAGATCAAAACCTGGGGTCCCCGCAATCTGGCCATCATCGGTGGCATCGTGCTTGGATTGGGTTATGTGTTGGCCGGTTTGTTTGCAGGCACCAGCTTTTGGCTTAACGCAATTTTTATAGGCGTGGTAGGCGGCGCCGGTATCGGTTTGGCGTATGTGGTGCCGATAGCGGTAGGGATAAAATGGTTTCCCGACAAAAAAGGTATGATCACCGGGCTGGCTGTCGCCGGATTTGGCTTTGGCGCCATGGGCTGGGTAAAGCTGGCTGGCTCGTGGGGACATCTGATCAACGACATAGGAATCCCGCAAACTTTCCTCATCTACGGGGTGGCTTATGCTTTAATGGTAATTGTTGGCGGGCTTTGGATGGTCTTCCCGCCCGAAGGATGGAAACCTGCGGGCTATATGGAAAAGGTTCAGACTGGCGGAGGGAAAAAAATAGCCGCCGTCCGCGATTTCAAAAGCGGCGAGATGCTGCGCACAGTGCAGTTTTATCTTATCTTCTTCACCTTTATCTTCAGCGCCGGCGCCGGTCTTATGTCCATCGGGTTGATGAAATTGTATCCTATCGAAGCATTGCGCGACAGCGGCATGGATGCTGTTGCAGCCAGCGCTATTGCCGGCACCGCCATGGCTGTATTTTTTAGCTTGGCCAATGGCCTGGGGAGAATTTTGTGGGGCATGCTCAGCGATAAGATTGGGCGCAAAATCTCCATCATCATCATGACGGCCACGCAGGGCATTTTGGTGCTACTTTTTACCTACATGGCCGGCAACGAATACTTGCTTTACCTCGGTGCTACGCTCATCGGTTTCAACTATGGCGGTATCTTTGCGCTTTTCCCCACCGTTACTGCCGACATCTTCGGAACCAGAAACATCGGCCAGAATTATCCTTTTGTGTTTTTGGCTTATGGCATTGGCGGAATTGCCGGACCTATTTTTGGCGGCTGGCTTGGCGATCTGGGCAACTTCCCGCTCGCCTTCACCATTTCCGGTATCACTGTATTGGTAGGAACGCTATTAACCGTCATGCTTAAGCCTGTGAAAAGTTACGCCTGATTTTCCCGGTTATTTTATTAATAAAAAAAAGCCCGTTGTCTTGGTAGCAGCGGGCTTTTTATCGTATTTATATTACATTACGCAAGAGGTTGAGTGGCCAGGGCTGTGGATTTTAAATGCACTTTCATCACGATGGCATTAAAAACCTTCACCCGAAGCCGTTCACAGCAGCGGCTTGTGTGCCAGGATTCATTCCATGGCTCAGGTATTTATGCCTGGGAGAAGCTATTAGTACCCTCTTAAAATCAACTTTCCAACGGCAATGGCTCCATTCTCCTGGTTTACTTTTACAAAATAAACCCCATGCTCCAGATGCCTCAAATCCAGTTCTGCAAATTTGTCGTAAGATGCATTTTCTGATTGCTGATAAACCAGGCGCCCGGCAATGTCCATCACCTGAATTTCGACAGATGTATTATTTTGCTTATTTAATTTAATAAAAACCAGTCCATTGCCGGGATTGGGGAAAATTGTGAGGCTTGCGGCGGCAGTTTCCTTTTCGGCAATGTCGGTAATTCCTTCCAGGGCGAGTACGCCCATATTGATGGGGTCGAGCCAGGGCTTGAGCTGGTGTTCAGGCAGGGTGTCGCTCTGATCCCAGGAGTAAGAAAATTTGCCATAGTAGTCGGGCGAGGTGGCATGGTTGCAACTGGCAGTACCTCCGGTGAGTTGCCCTACGATGAGACCGTCGGGATTGAAAAGGGGGCTGCCCGAGGAGCCTCCTTCGGTAACGCCCCAGTTGGTTTGTGTTTGTGCCCACGTTACACGCCAATGTGTGCCGGGCACAGCGGTCCAGGAGTCGGAAATCAGAGGCTGGGTAAAAGTCGAGATTTTTTTGATGTCGCCCTGTGGGTGGTGGATTGTGACGCCATTCGGAGAGGGTGTTTCTATGGCACTCCAGCCGTTATAAAAAGGCTCGTAGGCGTCGGGTACCGTTTCGTTGAGCAGCAGCAGCTTGAAATCTGATTTTACACCTGCGCCCCCTGCTGAGGCCACTTTGGTAGCACCAACCATTGTGTAAAACCGGAAGGTGCTGTCGGAGGTTGGGTTTTCGCAATCGGGGCCTTGGTATTTGAAATAAAACATCCATTTGTCCAGATCGGATTGTGTGGCATTGGGGCCGCAATGGTCGGCGGTGAGCAGCCACGGAGTGTGGTCGAGGCGCGTGTTGTTGAGCAGCGAGCCGGTACACCACACCGAGCTGGTGCCCTGCTTTACAATGATGCGCGCTACACCTTTGGCCTGCTGTTGCCATTGCGCTCCTTCAAAACAGGCAACATTGACTTCGCAAAAGTCGGAGCCGCCAAAGCCACGCGTACCATAAATGGTTTCGGCGGTGCGATAGACATATCCCACCTCATCGATTACGATTTGCGGATGACGCGAATTTTTGGAGGTCGAATGATATTCAAGCATGGTGGTGGAGCCATAAATCATTTCAGTAGCAAAAGCGCCGCTATTGCGGTTGTTGGTGCTGGTGAAGGCGCCGGCAATCTGCTGTTGCTGCTCGTCGTAAAGAAAAAGCTGCGCTCCCTGAGGAATTTCAAAAGTGCTGTAATACATGATCAAAGCCTGCGCGCCGGCACTTGTTATTTTCAGACGACAAATTTGTGAACCGTCGTCGAGCTGTTGCCACAGGCCCTCTTTTGCCAGATCGATGTGTGTGGGCTGATTTTGCGCAAAGCGCATGGTAATGCCGTATTTGTCGGTAAAGGCGTCTTCGCGCAATAGTTGCTCTGTGTCGGGAGCTGCTATTTTAAATACCGGAACGGAATCGAGGGGGATATTTTTGGAGAAGCTGGCCGGGACGCCCGGAGTACTAATTTGTGCTGTTGCGGGAGTGAGCGATGCAATTAGAAAAATGAGCAGAAACTGGAATTGAGTGATGCCGGAAGTTTTCAAGATTATAGTGCTTTTTGATTCGTCGAACAAAAATATTCTTTTTTCCATAGAGATGCCCGTGCTTATCTTTAATCGCAAAAATTTCGGGAGGTTAATTTAATTATTCTACTTTTGGCCACTGAAATTTTAAAAATATTTATAAAAAAAACTATGGAACAAATCAGGAACTCTTTGCGAGAATCGAAAACGGCGAGATGGATCGCATTGTTACTCATCTCATCAACAATGTTTTTTGCCTATTTCTTTGTTGATGTAGCTGCGCCGCTACAAAAGCTCTTTGAAGTAGATTACGGATGGTCGCCCGATGTATTTGGTATGCTGGGCGGATCGGAATTTTTTCTTAATGTGTTTGCCTTCTTTCTTATTTTTTCGGGAATCATCCTCGATAAGATGGGCATTCGTTTTACGATAATCACCTCCGGACTGACGATGGTAATTGGCGGAGCACTTAAATACTACGCGCTGTCGGCAGCTTTTACAGATACAGCTTTGGCCAATTTTCTCGATACTTTCCTGGTTTACATTCCGGCAACGGCCAAGTTGGCTTTTGTTGGTTTTGCCATCTTTGGCGTAGGTGTGGAGATGGCCGGCATCACCGTTTCCAAAACTATCGTTAAATGGTTTAAGGGAAAAGAACTGGCTCTGGCTATGGGATTGGAAATGGCTGTTGCCCGCCTGGGTGTTTTTGCAGTATTCCGCTTGTCGCCAATTTTTGCCGAGAGTGGCGGTGTGTCGTCGGCAGTATTGTGGGGTGTGGGCTTCCTGATGATGGGTTTGCTTACCTTCCTGGTGTATACGATCATGGACCTCAAACTCGACCGCCAAATGGGTGCTGCTGCTGACGAATTGGTAGAACCCGAAGAAGAATTTAAAATTTCTGATATTGGTAAACTCATTACCAATCCGGGCTTTATGACTATCGCCGGCTTGTGTGTGCTGTTTTATTCAGCTATTTTCCCTTTTCAGAAATTTGCTACCGACATGCTGGCCTCTAAACTCGATGTAGACATAAAAGTGGCTGCCGGATATTTTTCGTGGTTCCCTATTGGCGCTATGGTGCTCACGCCGTTTATCGGCCTCTTCCTTGATCTCAAAGGCAAGGGCGCAAGCATGATGCTTTATGGCGCCATCCTGCTCATGATCTCCCACCTGATATTTGCTTTGGTACCGCCAGAGATATTTAACACCACCATCGCCATCCTCACCATTGTAATTCTTGGTGTTGCTTTCTCGTTGGTTCCGGCCTCCATGTGGCCATCTATTCCCAAGATTGTCGAAGACCGCTTTTTGGGTTCGGCCTATGGGCTTACTTTCTGGATTCAAAATATCGGATTGCTGGCAGTGCCCATTCTTATCGGATGGTCGATCAGCGCCTCCAACCCGGGTGTTACCGAGCAGATACAAGCCGGCGTGGAAGGTGCCAAATACAACTATATGGTTCCGGAGTTGATCTTTGCGGGCTTTGGCTTCCTGGCTATCTTGTTGGCCCTGTTGCTCAAATATGTAAATAAGAAAAACAACTACGGCCTCGACCGTCCCAACAAGCTGCCCAAGGGTGAAGATAGTTTGGTCTAAAAAAAAGTGTTTAACGAAAAAAGGTGCCTTCGCGCACCTTTTTTTATGGTTGACTGAGAAGGCATTTTTCTTTTTTATTAATTAAAAAAACAAATTTGTGAATACGCTGACAAAAACCATGAAGGATTCGGCTCTCACCCGCTGGGGCATTTTGTTGCTGGTGGCCTCGGTGCAGGCGGCCAACTACTATTTCTACGATGCCATCTCGCCACTCAAACGCACCCTTGAAACAGAGTTTGGGTTTTCGTCGTCCGACTTTGGCTTGTTTGTTTCGTTTTATTCCATTCCCAATACCTTTTTATTGATGGCTGTTTTGGGCGGCATCATCCTCGACCGTCTGGGAATACGCCGCACCGGCACACTGTTTATCGGCATGATGGCCATCGGCGGATTTATCACCGCTTACGGCGCCAGCACCATGTATCGTTCGGGCGGGCCTTTTTACGGATTGATGCAGTCGTTTTGGCCGGGCTATTCGCCGGAGCTGAAGATGATGCTGGTGGGCAGGTTCTTTTTTGGGCTTGGCGCCGAAACCAGTATTGTGGTCATCAGTAAAATCATCGTCAAATGGTTTAAGGGTAAAGAGCTGGCGCTGGCATTCGGAACAAAAATCGGGATAGCACGGCTCGGATCGTTTGCTGCCTTTTATTTTTCGCCCATGATCAAAGATGCCGCCGACCCGTGGACGCTGGCCATTTGGTTTGCTGCTATGCTGCTGGGTATTGCGCTGCTGGCTTTTTTGGTGTATGTAATGTTCGATCTAAAACTCGACCGCCAGACGCATAGCAAAGTAGAGCTTCTCAAAGCCGACGAACGGTTTAGTTGGGCCGACCTCAAAAAGATGCTCACCAACCCGTCGTTTATCTATGTTTCGTTGCTGTGCGTAACATTTTATTCAGCGGTATTCCCGTTTCAGTCGTTTTCGGCCGATTTCTTTCTTAATAAATTTAGCCTCAATGAGCAGGAGAGTGGCAGAATAGCTTCTTATCTTAGCCTGGGCACCTTGGTTTTTACACCATTTTTTGGATTTCTGGTCGATCGCATCGGGCGCAGCGCCACGCTGATGATCTTTGGCTCTGCGCTGCTGGTGATCATCCATCTGGTATTTGCACTTACGACGATTAACCCGGTGATCCCAATGATTTTTCTGGGCATCACCTTCTCGTTGGTTCCGGCAGCCATGTGGCCGGCTGTTGCCAAAATCGTCGATGAACGCCGAATAGGAACCGCTTACGGAGCTATGTTTTCGTTGCAAAATCTTGGCTTATGGGCTTTCCCGTTACTCATCGGCATAGTGCTCGACCGCACCAATCCTGGCATTACCGACGCGGTGAAAGCTTCGGGCAGCTACAGCTACAACTACACCTGGGCTATTTTGATGCTGGCCGGTTTGGGAATCCTGGGGCTGGTGTTTGCTTTGTTGCTAAAACGCGAAGACAAGAAGTCAGGCTATGGCCTGGAACTGCCCTCTAATGCGAAGAAGTCGTAATTAAAATCCGTTTTAGGTTATAAATTCTAAGGGAAAAACTATTGTAATCCTGCCCTTCCCATCGGGTGGTATTTCTCGACAGTTTCGCGCAGAAATCTGCGGTCGAGGTGCGTGTAGATTTCGGTGGTGAGAATGGATTCGTGTCCGAGCATTTCCTGCACCGCGCGCAGGTCGGCACCACCCTCCACCAGATGGGTGGCAAAAGAGTGGCGCAATGAGTGCGGATGGATGTTTTTGTGGATGCCGGCTTTTTCTGCCAATGATTTTACAATATAAAATATCATCACACGCGTTAGCTTTTTCCCGGAATTATTAAGAAACAGAAAATCCTCATGACCCTTTTGCGGCGTGATGTGACAACGGCTGTAGGTAATGTATCTCTGCGTTTGATCCATCGCCGGCTTTCCAATAGGCACCCATCGCTGCTTGTTGCCCTTGCCGGTGATGAGCACAAATCCCAGATCGAAATGCAGCTGATGAAGCGTAAGATTCACAAGCTCTGAAACGCGTAGCCCGCAGCCATAAAGCACCTCGATGATGGCGCGGTTTCGCTCGCCCTGCGGCTTCGACATATCCACCGCGGCAAGCATCTGTACGACTTCACCAAAGCTGAGTACCTCCGGCAGCGAGCGTCCTATCCGCGGTGTCTCCACCAGGCTGGTGGGGTCGTGATCCAGCAAATCCTCTCTTAGCAGGTATTTATAAAATGCACGAACTCCTGAGATGGTGCGGGCAATGGTGGCTGCCGAGCGATTGTTGCTACTCATCCAACCGGCAAAATCCTGAAGATGCGTGGAAGTGATTTTGGCGGGATCGCTTCCTCCGGGCTGCTCTTCCATGTAGCTTCTAAACTGCTGGATGTCGCGTTGGTAGGCATGCAGCGTGTTTGCCGAAACAGATTTCTCCAGTTTCAGATAGATCAGAAAGCCTTTGATATAAACGTCCCAGTTCATTATTTTTTGGAAACAGATGCTTTTTTATTAAAATACAGCCATCATCCGATTTGCTACGCAACGATTAACATTTGCATTTGCCACGGCAAAACTATTCAAATATGGCATCTCTTTTAATCTGTTACCCGGATAAGGAAAGGCAGGAATGAAATGCTCACCTCGCGGTTGCTTACCTTTTTTGTAGCGGTGGCGGCAAATTACACACTTCCAAAGAAGATGGCGTTATAAACATAAATGATAAAGTATAAAGAGCATCCGTAACTTTAATGACCAGCAAGCCGCCGACAGAGTTGAAAAGAGTTGTGGGAGTAATCCGGCATTAGTCGCCACATTAAAAACAAAAAAAGCTGATCTCTGTGTAGTGATCAGCTTTTTTTTATTTGTTTTAAAACAAAATGCTTATTCTTTTGAATATTCAAATTGGTTGGATTCCGGGTTTTTTGCACGTACCAGGAAGCCGTCTTTGGCAAGTTTGGCCAGTGTTCCCGAAAGATCGGTGCTTTTGTAATCGTAGTTATACACCTTCTGGCAATAGTCTACCACATCGCCAATGGTGCGCTTGTCGGCAAAGAAGTTATTGTCGACCAACTGCTTCAATATCATACTTGGCCCGGGACGGTCAGTTGATCTTTTGCGTGGTTTTTTGGCTACTGGCGCATCTGTTTTTACTTTCCGCGGACGACCAGGGCGCCTTTTTACTACAACGGGAGTTTCCGTTGGTTGCGTTGGTTGCGTTGGTTGCGTTTGATCTGTTGATTCTGATTCTGATGCCGGAGCTTCAGCGGGTACAGTTGTAGCCCGTGCTTTTCTCTCTTTAGCGGGTGGAGCTGCTAATGCTTCAAGACCCTGGCTGCTAAAAAGTAATTCGATAAGTTTTAACTGTACGGCTTCTGATTGAAACTCATTAATAATTTTCGCGAGTTCCTTTAGTTGCTCTACTGTCTGGGTGAAATCTCGTATCATATCCCGATTCTTTATTAGTGTTGGTTAATATTAAGATTGTTATTAAAAAAATATCCGTTGTTCTCTGACTATTTAAATCTCAACTTTTTAGAACGGTGCAAATATAATTCATATTTATATTACCCGGTTTTTTTTGTTGAAACTCAACGCGCTTTGGTTTTAATATATTTTATCTAAAGGTGCAAATAATCTCTGACAATGCGATAAATGTAAGCCTCCTAAAGGTTTTGCAGACGTTCTGTTTGTCAGAAAATGTAAGCGGGCCGGGTGTATGGCTATATTTTAATCTGCCCAAAATTATAATAGTTGTAACTTTTTTGGCAGGTGTTCGTTTTAGGATGTAAGTTGCAACAAACGCACAACGCGAATGACAGTAAAGGAATACAATCGTGCAGTAGATTTGTTTTCTGACGGCATCTTCAGGTTTGTCCTAAAGAGCATGCCCGAGCAGGAAACCGCCAAAGATATTGTGCAGGAATCCTTTGTGCGGCTCTGGGACAAATATCATGGAATAGATTTTGAAAAATGCAAATCGTACCTTTTCACTACTGCCTATCATTTGATTGTGGATATGGTGAGAAAAAACAAACATAAGCAGATGTATCTCAAAAGTCAGGCGCCCGAACCGGTGACTTACGACGAGTTTACCGACCTGAAAACGGTACTCGATGAAGCGCTGGAAAGATTGCCGGAGATACAACGAACAGTGGTTCTTTTGCGCGACTACGAAGGATATTCCTATGAAGAAATTGGTGAGATAACGCAACTGAACGAATCGCAGGTGAAGGTGTACATTTATCGTGCACGCAAGGCGCTGAAGTCCTATATTGTAAATGTGGATGTGGTGATTTAATGAAAGGAGAACCTATGCAGATAAACCAAAATAATTACCCGGCCTGGTTTCTCGATTATTGGGATAACGCTCTTGATGCTTTGCAGCAACAAGAGCTGGCTGCTTTTTTGCAAAATTACCCCGACCTGCACGACGAGTTTTTGGAATTTAAAGATGCTGCCCGCTGCACCCTCACGCCCGACGATGTGGTGGTTTATGAGCCGAAGCGAAAACTGAAAAAAAAAGAAGTTCTTTCTACCGAAAACATCCACCAGGATAACTATGAGGATTTTATCATCGCGCACCTGGAACACGATCTGGACGAGAAACAACAAACGGAATTTGCCTCTTTTACAGCGCTCAATCCCACGCTCGAAAACGAGATTCGTGCTTATCGGCACACCTTTCTCAACGCAGCGGATCAGGTGAGTTTTCCGGACAAGCAAAAGTTGAAAAAATCTGTTTCATTGGTGCCTCCGCGTCATTATATAATATCCGCTTTGTCGATAGCGGCTTTGTTGGTTTTGGTTTTGATGATTACCAACAGTTTGTTTCGGCAGCCGACTGAGAATTCAATAACAACAGCGAGTAACGAAATAGCTTTGCAACCTCTGCCTCCGCAGGAAAATCCTGTGATTCAGGTGGAAAAATCAGCAGACGATGTTTCTGTTAATTCAGCTGTCGTTGACGCAAAACAGATGACCGCCCGCACATCTCCACCTTATGATAATTCTGATAAATCAAACGCAAAAACTAATTCCATTTTGCCAGCCAGAGAAAGTCTGCCACCGCCAACGCCTGTCGAAAGAGTGCAGTGGGATTTGGAGCACCAGCTTGCAGCAAATCAAATCCTTGATTATCGCACCGAGGTCACGCAGGCTTTCGAGTATATGCTGCTCCGCGATGCCCGCGCCGCGCAGACGGAGCCATCAGAAAGTATTCTGGCGCGTATCGCCGGTAGTATTGTCGGCACTCTCTTCGACAATGCTGATCTGCAGCAGCAGAATCCATTGCTTGCCACACTGACTCAAAACCACAGGCAGCTTCTGATGGACATCAAGGAGGATATGCCTTTGCTGGATGCTGCCACATACCTCGATGCTGATGAAAACTATTTTGCCCTAAGCGAAAACTTTAGCATTCGTATTCGCAAAGCACCCAAAAATGAGCGGTAGGTGGGATGATGAAAATAGTTGTTTTGTCATTTTTGTCTCCCCCGTCTTTCGCTGGGATTGCCGAAGGCGATCCCAGCGAAAGACGGGGTGTTAACAACGCTTCATTTCAAACCCAGGCCTGGGCTATGGAATTCATAAATGCCTGGGCTATGAACTTGAGCGCAGCGAAATCCCGAGAGCTTTGCGATCCGGAAACCGTACACCCAAACATTCACAATCATCTTACTTCATCGCCTTCATCATCGCATCTGCCAGCGCTGAGGCGCCCTGATAGATTTGCCGTATGTTGGCGTCGAGCATGTAGCATGGCGTAGTGAAGAGGTTGTGATCGTCGTCGTAAACTACTTCGCCATGGGTAGTCTCAACATGTCGGCTGCCCATTTTTTCGACGTTGTCGATGGTCTCATCGTCGTCGCCGACGGTGATGGTTACCTTGCCCAAAACTTTGCTCAGCAGCACCGGCGAGATACACAGCGCCCCGATGGGTTTTTTCTGCTCGTGCATGGCGTTGATTGCCTCGGCAACCTGTAGATTTACCGAACAATCGGCGCCCTTAAAGGCAAAGTCGCACAGGTTCTTGGCTACTCCAAAGCCACCCGGAATTAGCAGCGCGTCGAAATCATCGGCCGAAAAATCGTCCAGACTTTTGATCTGTCCACGCGCAATTCTTGCGGATTCAACCAGGACATTTCGCTTTTCGTTCGTCTCTTCGCCCGTGAGATGATTTATCACATGATGCTGCTCTACGTTGGGTGCAAACAGTTGATAGCTGCCGCCCTGCTGCATAATGGCAAGCATCGAAAGGGTAGCTTCATGGATTTCGGAACCATCGTAAACGCCGCTACCAGCCAGGATCATTGCAAATTTTTTCATCGTGTTTAATTTTTATGATTCAATTATTATTAAAACCAATGTAACAAAAGTTTGTTTGAGTAGGCAAATGTATAAGAATATGAAAAGAAAAACAATTTTAATTACCGGTGCTACCGATGGCATTGGTAAACAAACAGCAACGGAACTGCACAAAAGTGGCCATCATATTATCGTGCATGGGCGCACCCAGGCCAGTGCTGATCGTGCTGCCAAAGAAATAGCCGGTACTGGTGGTGATGAAAAAATCGACGTCGTCTCCGCCGATTTTGGCGATCTTGCGCAGGTGAAAGAGATGGCACTGGCGATTTCGGGAAAATATGACAAGCTGGACGTTTTGATTAACAATGCCGGTATTTATCAAAACCGATTTCAGCAAAGTGCGCAGGGTTTCGAGTTGACTTTTGCCGTAAATCATCTGGCGCATTTTATGCTCACGTTGCATTTGCTGCCGCTTATCATACAGGCACAAAATGGGCGTATTGTTAACGTGGCTTCCATGACGCATGCTACTTCTCTCAATCTTGATTCCATCAACGACCCGCAGCATTTCGGCGGGCACAGCAGCTATGCCCGATCCAAGCTTTGCAATTTACTTTTTAGCAATTATCTGGCGCGTGAAGCTGCCGGCCTTTTTACGGTTAATGCCTTGCATCCGGGCGTGGTCAGCACCAAGTTGCTTGCAAAGGGATATGGCATGCAGGGCATCGATGTAGAGCAAGGCGCCGAAACTTCTGTTTTCCTGGCGCATGCCCAGGAGGTGGAAAATGTTACCGGGAAATATTTTGTCGATAAAAAAGCCCGTCATCCTGCAAAAGTAGCTGGTGATGAAGATTTACAAGAAGCGCTTTGGAAGAAAACTTTGGCAATAACACGGCCTTTCCTGCCATCGCCCGATCATCATCCTATACTCCAGAGGCTGATGCAGATCGCTTAACACCACAAAGCTACCTGCGCATTTGTGTTAGCAACTTTTTTTTAAAACTTCAAAATTCATTAGATTGTTAATAAATATGCTTTTCGCAAATTTTGCGTTAGCTGATGAATTACAAATTTGTAAATTGATTCTTAACTTTTTAATCGTACTATTTTAGATGAAAAATACTGTCTTACTACTTTTGTTTTTATTCGCATTCACTTTTCACGTCAGCGCGCAGAAAACTGCCATCACCGCTGCTGAGATACAGGAACACATCAACTTTCTTGCTTCCGACGATCTGGCCGGACGCTATCCCGGCACCCCGGAAGACGCTGCTGCGGCAGCCTACATTCGCAACCAAATGTCGGCTGCCGGGGTGCAACTGATGGGAGAGAATGGTTATCAGAATTTTGACCTCATCACCGATGTTGCCCTGGGGCGCAGCAACCGCCTGAGCATTGGCGCGGATGTGTATCTGGTGGAAGAAGACTTTATGCCGCTGCCATTCACCTCCAATGCTGCACTTTCGGCTGCTCTTGTTTTTGTGGGGTATGGATTTGAAATTGAAAACGACAGCATCCGATGGGACGATTATGCCGCGGCTGATGTGTCGGGCAAATGGGCGGTTGTGTTGCGCGGCGCCCCCGCCATCGAAGGCTGGGATGGCGTGTTTCAGGGAATGGTCGGTGAACGAATGAAAGTGCTCACAGCCCGCGACAAAGGCGCTGCCGGCGTAATTTTCGTTAACGGTGCCGAATTCGACAGCGACGACCAGTTGCTGCGCCTTACCTACGACAAAAGCTCCGCCACTGCCGGCATTCCTGTGTTACAAATAAAACGCAGCATCATCGACAACGTTATGATCCCCGTGGCCGATTCGGTAGCGGTAATCGAACGACAGATAAAAGAACAGAAGTCGCCAGTGGTTTACAAATTGCCCGTATCGGTTTCGGCCATGCTTGAGGTGCAGCAAAAAGTGGCTACCACGCACAATGTGGTAGGGTGGCTCGAAGGAACCAACCCGGCGCTGAAAGATGAATGTGTGGTGATAGGAGCACATTACGATCATCTGGGAATGGGTGGCCCCGGCTCCGGATCGCGTGCCATCGATACGGTGGCCGTACACAATGGCGCCGACGACAACGCCTCCGGAGTGGCTGGCTTGCTCGAACTTGCCCAATATTTCGCTGACCGCAAAAACCGCCCCGAACGAAGTCTGCTATTTATAGCTTTTGGCGCCGAAGAAATGGGACTGATAGGTTCCAAATATTTTGTCGAAAACCCACTGATCGACCTCAGCAAGATAATGGCCATGATCAATCTTGATATGATCGGGCGTCTAAAAGACCACCGCACGCTAAGTGTTGGCGGCACCGGCACATCCTCGCGCAGCGAAGCCATCCTTGATGACCTGGCCAAAGCATCAACACTCAAAATGCAATATTCCAAAGAGGGTTATGGCCCCTCGGATCATGCTTCGTTTTATGGAAAAGATATTCCTGTATTTTTTATCACTACCGGCGCCCACGACGATTATCATACCCCGCGCGATCGTGCCGAACTGATCAATGCCGAAGGCGAGGCGGAGGTGGTAGCCTTTACTGCCGACTTGGCTGTGGCGCTTGCTAATAACCACGAGCGGTTGGTTTTTATGGAAGCCGGTCCCAAGGAACGCCAGCGGCATGGTTACAACTTTAAAGTCACGCTTGGCATCATGCCCGACTTTGCCGGGTCAGGCAACGATGGGTTGCGCGTGGATGCCGTGCGCCCCGACGGCCCGGCACATGCCGGCGGATTGTTGAAAGGTGATAAAATTGTGGCCATAGAAGGGAAACCTGTCGGGAATATCTACGACTACATGGGGCGGCTTAAAAGCCTGGAAGCCGGACAAATTATCACCGTGGACGTTATGAGAGCCGATGAAAAAATGGTCTTTCTCATCCCGCTGTAATTGAATTATCAAAAAAATTAATAAACCAAAAAACAGATTGATGTATGGCAAATTTCAATGAGATTATTAATTCGCCAAAGCCTGTGTTAATCGACTTTTCGGCTGAATGGTGCGGTCCCTGCAAAATGATGGGGCCTATACTCAAAGAGGTGGCTGCCGAGATGGGTGAGCGTGTTCGCATAATCAAGATCGACGTGGATAAAAATCCCGCTGTAGCGCAAAAATACCAGGTGATGAGCGTGCCCACGCTGATGGTGTTCAAAAACGGACAATCACTTTTCCGCCAGGCGGGCGTGATGCAGGCCCGTCCGATCATCGACATGCTGAGCAAGATGCTCTGACGATCCCGATTCCAAAGACTTTAGGATTATCGTCAAGTTTTTCTAAAATTTTGTAATCAGGTGGTCACTAACCACGGCCTTTAGGCCGGGAACAAAAAAGCAAAAAAACCAGCGGGCTTTAGCCCAAAAAATTACAATGTTATGATGAGTTCACAATAGGACGCTGATATAAAAGTGCTTTGAGCAGATGTCCTCTGCCGCTTCACCCCCCAGCGTTGCTTTCCGAAAAAAAAGCTGTTCTTTGCAGTTGCTAATTTTTGTTGCATGTTAGAGATATTTCAAGAGACGGTTTTTGGGAAGTTTATCAGGTTTGGGATCGTTGGCTTCTCGGGGCTTATCGTCGATTTTGGCTTTACCTGGCTCACCAAAGAAAAACTGAAGGTCCAGAAATATGTTGCCAATGCCATTGGTTTTACGCTGGCAGCTACTTCCAACTATTACCTGAACCGTGTGTGGACTTTTCAGAGCCAAAACCCTGAGATCGCCATAGAGTTCTCACAATTTCTGCTCATCTCCATCATTGGTCTGGCCATTAATACACTCATCCTGTGGCTGATCGTCACCCGTTTAAAATTCAATTTTTATCTCTCAAAAGTCTTTGCTATCCTTGTGGTGACGATGTGGAACTTTTTTATGAATCTCTACTACACCTTTGCGTAAGCATACTAAAACACATAAGCGACGTGTCCCTCAGATTAAAAACAACACACAATCCTGTTGCGATGAATAATATGATAAAAGGCCTTTTGATTTTGATGCTGGTGGTAATTGCCAATGCCAATGTTGCAGGGCAGACAAAAAAGATTCTTTTTCTGGGGAATAGCTACACGGCAGCAAATGATTTGCCGAAGGTGGTTTATAATCTTGCTTTGTCGTTTGACGACACCATTTATTACGACAGCAATACGCCGGGTGGCTACAGGTTGATGAATCATGCAACCGATGCCACGACTCTTGCGAAAATCAGAGAACAGGATTGGGATTTTGTTGTTGTTCAGGCGCAAAGTCAGGAGCCTTCCTGGCAGCCTTCACAGGTGGCTAAAGAAGTTTTGCCCTATGCAGCCACTTTGAACGATTTTATAAAATCGAACAATGCGTGCACCGAAACGGTATTTTATATGACCTGGGGACGAAAGTACGGCGACAAACAAAATTGCCCGGCATGGCCGCCGGTGTGCACATACCAAGGAATGCAGGAGCGGCTGATGACCGGCTACTATAGCATGGCCGAACAAAACAACGCAACGCTTGCTCCTGTCGGGCTGGCGTGGAAACAGGCTATGGATAATGACCCCGACAGCCTTATCAATCTGTTCTCAGCCGATAACAGCCATCCATCGGTGTCGGGAACCTACCTGACGGCCTGTGTGATGTATGCCACCCTGTTCCGAAAGTCGCCGCTTGGCGCGAAATATTTTGCGGGCCTTTCCGAAAACGATGCGCTGTTTCTGCAGCAGGTTGCCCGGGATGTGATGCTGAATGAAACCTATAACTTTACTTTTTTCGATACCTGCACCAGCATCAATTATGACCTGACCTGGGGAAGCTGGTTCGACAAAGGCAACATCGCTTTTGCGGGATTTTCATGGTTGGCTGATGGCGCCATCCACCACTTTATCGATAACTCTTTAAATGGCGAAACCTTTTTCTGGGATTTTGGTGATGGCGAAACCTCCAGCCTTCAAAACCCGACACACACCTACGCCCAAAGCAATCTTTATTTGGTAAAGCAATCCATTGGAAATCCCTGCTTTGAAGACGATGCTTTGAAACTGATAAATGTTGTCGTCTCCTCTTCCAAAGAAATTAGCGACGCGCCTGCCATTTCCATCCATCCAAATCCAGGAAAGGGTATTTTTAATTTGTCCATCCGTCCCAAAGCCCTGCAAAACGATTTTTATTACAAAGTTTTCGACCTGAATGGGGCGCTGGTTTTTGAAGATAAGATTATTAATAAAGAAAATGTGTCGGATCATCCCATTGATTTATCAGCGCTCCATCGCGGGATTTATCAGTTGAGCATCACCACCGACGAAAAGATTTTCAATACAACCTTTGTAATTCAATGATCCTGTAATCCCAACTAAAACGCCTTACGGGATTTGAAAAATCAGGATGTTCAGAAAAACATCAATGCGTCTTGGTCATCGTGGATGGCGAAAGGATAATATAATCGGCGCTTCCCAATTCCTCTTCATTTAGCTCATCCATGTTATCCTGTTCTGTGGATGAGATGGTCAGGATTTTTATGTCGGGATTGTTATTGTTGATGTACCAACAAATGCTGCCGTAATTATTGCTGTGATAAGCACCATTAAAATGCAAAAAAAGCTCGCCGGGTTTTAAGTTTTCAAGGATAAACCAGGCCATGGTGGCGTCTTTTATGGCCTGTGCCTTGGGGAGGTTATTTTTGCTGTGGTCGCCGGACATCTCGCCCATCATTTCTATCATGGCCTTGTAAGGGGGATGGTCAGGATCGTAAGGCACCGGCAGTGGCGGCATCAGTTTTTTAGCTTCCGCCGACAACGAATCCAATCCTTCGAAGCCTCTCTGATGCACCACCGAAGCATACCGACGGGGGACATTGGTTGCGATAAAGCGCAGGCCGCTGTCTTTGGCAAATTCGAGCAAGGGCTTGTAATCTGTCTGGTAATTATTCCAAAGTTTCACTTCGCTCTCGAAGTTGCGTTGCCGGATGTCGCCGTGCAGATATTCGTCGATCAGCATTTGGTTGTCGGTTTCGAACATCTCTGCGCCAAGCACCAGCGCTTTGCCGCGTGCTGCATACAAATCTCTGGTAAGTTCCAGTTGCAGCCAATGGCTGATGGGGTTGTTGTGCAGCTCACCAAAAAGCACCACGTCGGCTGCTAAAGCATCGCGAAGAAGGTTTTCGTACGGGGTTTCCAGTCCGTTTTTGTCGAAAAGCCGATAGGCCGGCTTGTCCGATTGCATGGCCATCAGCGCAATCATAATCAAAGGAAACACAAAGAATTTTATCGTTTTCATCATCCGGGATTTTTTTGGTTTTTAATTTTAATAATCAATTGCTCTCTTACATCGGGATGGACAGGCATAGAGTGCCCTTGGTCGTCCACTTTAACGAAAGTCATTTTGGTGGAGCATACCAGCTCTTCGTTGCGGCTGCCAAAGTCGAACCGGCGTGCTTCGAGGTAAAGTCCTACCGACGAACGGCCCACACTGATAACTTTACCGTAAATACGAATGTGGTCGTTTACTTTTACGGCTTTTTTAAAAAGTACTTCATCCATTTTCAGCGTCACCATATTTTGATGGCAGGCCTCCTCGGCCGCCAGGGTGCCTGCCACCTCATCGAGCCACGAGAGCATGCGCCCGCCAAAGAGATTGTTGTTGACGCCGATGTCGCTGGTTTTGCAAATATTGGTGGAGATGAGCCGCATAAAATTGGTGGTTATTAATAAAACTTTATCAGCGGTGTGCGTGGCAAGAGGTTAAACTTTGAGAAGTTCGTTATTTTCAAACATCAATGGCAGCAACTGCCGGCAGGTTTCCGCAATCAAAATGGTGTTGTTGTTGCCGGGCATGATCACCCGCATGTTGTGCTTTTGTTTTTTTTCAATTTCAGCCATCACCTGGCGGCACGATCCGCAGGGCGTCACCGCTGTGGTTAGTTCAAAAGCTTCTGTGGTAGCAGTGATAGCAATAGCTTCGACAGGGATGTCGGGGAAGTTGGCCGATGCATAAAACAGCGCCACCCGCTCGGCACAAAGCCCCGAAGGATAAGCCACATTTTCCTGATTGTTTCCTGTTATAATCTGGCCGTCGGCCAAAAGAATGGCTGCTCCAACCTTAAACTGTGAGTAGGGGGCGTAAGCCTTTGCTGCTGCCTGGGTAGCCGCCTGCAGCAAAGCACGGTCGGCGGCAGGCAACTCCTCCCGGTTGTTGTAAGAAACGATGGTGCTTGTTAGTTGTAATTCTTTCATAGTGCGCGCTTAATGCAGGTGGGCGAAGATATAAATTTTGCGGCTATCAATCAATGGATGCTTTGGTTACCGTTCCGTCCAAAATGGCTGAATAGTTTTTTTGATCATTCAAAACTTCCACAGCCTTTTTTATTTCCGGGTCGGTGGCCAGGCTTGCTATTACGCGTCCACGCTGAAAATAATAGCGCGAAGCTATCTCCATCTTGAGCATCTCGGCAATTTCGTTGCGATGGGTGTGCAGGTCTTCGTTTTTGTTGTGCATAAGCTTTTGCTCAAGCTGGGCAATCTCGGCACTTATCTCATCATAGTAGGCTTCTTCTTCGGCAGTTTTTTTGAGAAGCTGCAGCGTTTTTTCGCTGTCGGTAGTGTAGGTAAAGTCTTTGTTGTTGTTTACAAAATTGATAAAGTCGTTGTAGGTTTCGTCGCTTATGGCAAATTCATCGGGCGGAGCAATGGAGTCGTGCTCACGTGCAAACTTGTTGGCATAGTCGAAGATGACGTATTGCATGAGCAGGTTTACGGAGATAGGGCTGAGCATCTCCGGCTCCATGATGATGTCGGGCGAAATACCGCCACCGTCGAAAACCTTGCGGCCTTTTTTTGTTTTAAACTCAGAGATTAACGAATCAGGAACCTGATGCGCGTGGCCTTCTGTGTCGCGATGTGAATAGTCGATCTCCTGAATGCAGCGGCCACTGGGGATGTAATATTTGGCTACGGTTACCTTTACCTTTGAATTGTAGCTGAGCGACAAAACATTTTGCACCAGCCCTTTGCCATAGGTACGCTGCCCGATTACCACCCCACGATCCAGATCCTGGATGGCTCCCGAAACAATTTCGCTGGCCGAAGCCGAGGCATTATCCACAAGAACTACTACCGGAATTTTTGTGTCTTCAGGTTTGTCGGATGTATAATAAGAATGGTTGCGCACGGTTTCTTTGCCGCGTGTGCTTACCACCAGCTCGCCTTTGTCGGTGAAGATATTTACAATATTCACGGCTTCATTTAATAACCCGCCGCCATTGCCGCGTAAATCGAGGATAACACCCTGGACGTCGTTTTCCTGTTTAAGCTCCAGAAAAGCTTTTTTCACCTCCTTGCCAGCATTTTGTGTAAATCCCGAAAGTTTTATGTAGCCAATGTTGTTACTCACCATGCCATAATAAGGTATGTTGTCGATGGTAATGTTCTCGCGCTTAAGCTCCACCTCAAAAGGTTTTTCTATGCTATCTCTTTCCACAAGAAGTTTGAGGGTGGTGCCGGCTTCGCCTTTCAAAATGGTGCTCACCGCATCGGTGTCTTTATCAATCGCAGGTTTACCGTCGACTTCCAGGATGCGGTCGCCGGGAAGCAGACCCGCCTTCTGTGCCGGAAAACCTTCGTAAGGCTCCGAAATCACCACGTAGTTGCCCTGCTTGTGTATCAGCGCGCCAATGCCGCCGTACTGCCCGGTAGTGAGGAGTTTGTAATCTTCTATCTGCGATTCGGGGATGTAGTTGGTAAAAGGATCGAGCGAGCCTAACATGGCATCGATGCCCGTTTTCATCAGCTCACCGGGGCTTATCTCGTCCACATAGTTCATGTCGAGTTGCTTATAAAGCTCGGCGAAGATGTCGAGGTTTTTGCTGATCTCAAAATCCTTGTTCTTTTCCTGTGCTATCGAAACAAAAGTGAGCATCAACAGCAGTATCAGCATGCTTAGCACTCGTGTTGTCGATTTTATTGATAATTGCCTGCAGGTCATTATGAAATGTTTTAAGTTGTGGTGTTTTTTGTAATGTTGTGAATTAAACGATGTATCGCCAGCTTTATTTTTCGCTCTGTCTGTCGGTATTCGGGCATTTCCCGGTTGGTGTAGATAAACACCAGTACGAGCTGTTTGTTTTGCGCCTGCAAAGCGCCGTAGAGTTCGGCTTTGTGCCGTCTGTATGCTTCGCGCATCAGCCGCTTGATGCGGTTGCGGGCAACAGCGCGTTTGTGATTGCGCCTGGGCACGGTAAAGAGCACCTGTGCCAGAGTGCCCGAAGGCAGCAATTCTGCATCATCTGTCAGTAGATAAATTATTTTGAAAGGAAACTCAAAAAAAGAAACGCCTTTCCCGAACACCTTCACGATGAGGGAGCGGCGACAAAGGCGTTCATTTTTCTTAAAATTTTGCGGCAGCATAATCAGTGGTATGGTTTTGCAGCCGCTCAGCAGCCGGTACTATTGCGGCCACCGATGGCATGCGGTTTACATTCCTACCTTAATACCATTTTTCTTGTAGAGCTTCTCGATGTATTGGTCCAGCGCCATAGTCATCGATGGTGCCGATTTGGTAGGAGCATTTAGATTGAGCGTGAAGCCAGCCTCTTTTACTGCTTTGGCGGTGGTTGGCCCAAAAACCCCAATCTTGGTGTCGCCTTGCTCATAGTTCGGGAAGTTTTTCTGTAGCGACTTCACCCCCGAAGGACTGAAAAAGATAATCATGTCGTAGCTGTGGATGTTCAGCTTGGAGAGATCGCTGGCCAGGGTACGGTAAATTATTGCTTTGGAATATTTTATCTTGTTGTCATCCAGCGCCTTGGTCAGCGACAGCTTGTGTATGTCGGAGCAGGGCAGCAGAAACTTTTCGTCTTTGTGTTTTTTGATGATATCCATCAGGTCGTTGAAGTTCTGATGGCCATGAAAAACCTTACGCTTGCGAAATTGAACATATTTCTGCAAATAATATGAGGTAGACTCGGAGATGCTGAAGTATTTCATCTCATCAGGAACCTCCACGCGCATCTCATTACAGATCCTGAAAAAGTGATCGACGGAGTTGCGGCTGGTGAAGATTACGGCGCTATGATCCAGGATGCTCACTTTGTCCTTGCGGAATACACGCCCCGGAATGCCTTCTACTTTAATAAATTTATGAAAATCAATGTTCAGTTCATATTTTTCGGCAAGTTCGTTGTAAGGATTCCGTGCCGGATCAGCTGGTTTGGGTTGGGAAACGAGAATGTTCTTTACCATTAATCAATTTTTTTTTGGAAATTAATTTTTTTTAAAAGTCCCGTTGCTATCTGGTGTTTTTAGCCTGTAATGATTTTTAATACAATGATTACCGGCAAAATTTCGAGGCCGCAAAGGTAAATAAAATTTTGATAGTGAGAATACTTTCTCGATTCAAAACCAATAAGAATGCTCCGGAAAAGCCTGAATAAAAAAATCGCAAACGCCACTATACTGGCTGCCAGCAAAGGCATCAGGCTGGTCGAGTAGAGCGAGAAAAGCAAAAAAGGTATCAGAAATAGTGTGGCCACCTGATTCATAAATCTTGTATTTGCCAGATATTCCCGCACCAAAGAATTGTTTTTAAAGATAAATCCGATCAAACGCATCAGCCATCTTTTTGTGAGCAGGATTATTGCGATAGCGATAGTAACTGCCACAACTTGCTGATAGAGAGGCATTGGATTGAGAAACCATAAGAAATGATACACTTCGTCCCATTGAAACACAAAAGTAGTGTACACCAGCAGCGACGCCACAAATAGCAAAACAGCAGAGCCTGGCGTAAAAAGATCCCCGGCGCGGTAGAGCTGCCTGAACAGTGGCCGCGAAGTAAGGCTTCGCCAGATATTGGTGAAAAAATTCTTTTGCGTCAGGCGCAATATCGAAACGATCAACAGTGCGCCGCCCAAGGTGAGCAACTGCCATTGCGAATAGTTGTGCACGAGTGGTTCGGGGAGTATCCGGGTGGCAGGGGCAAACTGTGAAGTGACAAAGCGATGCGCTATTGGATTTTCGGCAATGGTGTCGGGAGTGATTCCGTTGGCAGCAAATCCCTCCAACGCCTGCTGCCAGCCATGCAGTGGCGTTGGCAACGAATCTGATAGAAACAAACTGTCGGGCGGAACGACGTATATAATTCCGGTAGTATCCAATGGCTTTGCGCAATAAATGCTGCAAAAGTAAGATTTCCACCGGCAGGCGACTGCTTTTTTAATAAAGAAAAACAAAGTGCGTGGCGCGTGGCGAAGGGCGCATGGCGAAGGGCGCAAAGAGCGGAAAAAGCGGGACGCGTGGCGCGTGGCGCAAAGAGCAAGGTGTAAGATTTGATTGAGAACCAAGGAGTGATGGCTGTCTACTCTTTTATTTTGTAACTGTTCAACTATTGTTGAATATTTGAATGAATGCAGAGCGAAGTGCTTCTTTTTTTTGCTTCACCCACGGCTCCTCTCCAATTGGAGAAGGGAATGAGATCTTTAACCTTAAAACCTTATCATGTTTCGTGAACC
>Ga0265295_1000555_pt1 | contig 74599 bp, 65 predicted proteins | sample Munlansysbiofilm_FD_192503 | JGI IMG/M metagenome (GOLD analysis project Ga0265295, IMG submission 192503) | Leachate microbial communities from a municipal landfill in Southern Ontario, Canada - Methane capture system biofilm | ecosystem: Engineered > Solid waste > Landfill > Unclassified ...
CTTTATATTGAGGATATAAATCAATATTTTTAAGAAATTTACTAGGTGTTTCATTGCAAAATGATTTAAATTCTCTAATAAAATGTGATTGGTCAGAAAAGTTATATTCTAAAGCTAATTCACAATAATCTAAATACTTTAAAAAAAATTACTTGATTGTAAAAGGTCTTAAGACCTTTTATTTTTGAAAAATAAAAGTGTTCCATATAAAGAGATTATTCCAAATAAAAACATTGGAATCAAACTATTTAAAGCAATAGAAAAACTAATATCTTTTAAAAATATACCTTTTATAAGTTCTAAATAATATTTTAAAGGTATAAAATCAGTGAAAGTTTGTAACCATGCTGGCATATTTGAAATTGGTGTTGCGAAACCTGAAAGTAAAAAAGAGGGTAACATCACTATAAAACTTCCTAAAATTGCTTGTTGTTGAGTATTTGAAATTGAAGAGATAAATAAACCAATCCCAGACATAGAAAATAAAAAAACCACAACACTTAAATATAAAAGCCAAATTGAGCCATTTAATGGTACACCAAAAAGAAATATTGCGACAAAAAGTATAAAACTTGATTCTATTGTACTTATAATAACTGCAGGAAGAAGTTTTCCTAAAAGTATTTCAACAGAATTTAAAGGGGAAACTAAAATCTGCTCAAATGTTCCCAACTCTTTTTCTCTAGCTATTGATAAAGCAGTTAAAATCATGGCAACAACCATTGAAATGGAACAAAAAAGAGAAGGAACTATCCACCAAAAATTATCTAAATTTGGATTATAAAAATTTCTTGGAATTATATGAATTTTTGACGTGATTTCATCTTTTTTTAAATAATTTAGAATTATTTGATTTAGATAACCTTCAACTATTTGAGAAGTATTTGAACGTCTTCCATCAAGTATTAGCTGAATATTTGAGTTTCCTTTTTCTAAATTTTTTGCAAAATTATTTGGAATAATTAAAAACCCAATTGCATCTTGAATATCAATTTTTTCTTTTCCCTCTTCATAACTTTTTACAAATTTTAAAGATTTTATATAGTTTGAGCCTTGAAGATTTCTTATTAATTCTTGACTTTTTTGACTTCCATCTTGATTTAATAAAACTAAATCTATATTTTTTACTTCTAAAGTTGCAGCAAATGAAAAAATAATTACTTGCACAAGTGGAGGAATAATCACTACCATTAAACTTTTTTTATCATTTCTGATAGCTAAAATCTCTTTTTTTATCAAAGCCAATAATCTTTGTAACATTTATAAACCTTTTTTTGACTTTTTTAAAACTAATAAAAAGAAAAATGCGCCTATTAAAATCATTGAAATAATATTAGAAATAAATATTTCATATATATTTCCAGCTAAAAATATTGTTTGTAATGATTCTACAAAATATCTTGCTGGAACAATTAATGTTAATATTTGAAGCCAAGGAGGCATATTTCCTATCTCAAATAAAAAGCCTGAAAGAATAAAAGCTGGTAAAAAACCTGCAATGATAGATATTTGAGCGGCAACAAATTGATTTTTAGCTAAAGTTGAAATAAGTAATCCAATACTTAAAGACGAAAATAGATAAATTGCACTTAGAAGTATTAAAATCCAAAAACTTCCCATAAATGGTATTTCATACCAAAAATATGCAACAACAAAACATAAAAGCATAGAAAACATCCCAAGTATAAAATAAGGAATAAGTTTTCCAACAATGATTTCACTCATAGTTGCAGGTGTCGCCATTAGTGCTTCCATTGTTCCTCTCTCCCATTCTCTTGCAATTACAAGAGCTGTCAGAAGTGTTCCTATTAAAGTCATAATAACAGCAATTGAACCAGGAAGTAAAAAGTATCTACTAGAAACAGGAGCATTAAACCAAAAACGAGTTAGAAGTTGAATATTTTCTTTATTCACTATATTATTATTTTTAGCCCAAAGTTTTACGACACCATTTACATAGTTTTGTACAAGACCAGCACTGTTTGGTTCACTTCCATCAGTTATTACTTGTATGTCAAAATTGTTATTTTTTCCAAAATCATTATTTAAACTCAAAATTGCTTTTATTTTTCCTTCTTGCATTTTTTCTATATAAAAATCTCTATTTTTATCTAAATCAACTTCAAAATAACGAGAACTTATAAAAGATGAGATTAATTTTTGAGATAATTCACTATTAGTTTTTGAAATAATTGCAATAGGAATTTTTCTAGCATCTAAAGAAACTGCATATCCCATCAAAAAAAGTAAAATAAGGGGTAAAATAAAAGCTATTAAAATAGAACTAGGGTCTTTAAATACTTGCAAACTCTCTTTTCTAAGAAGGGCTTTTAATCTTTTAAAATTCATTTTTCTTCTTTATCATATTGTCTAATTAAAGAAATAAATGTATCTTGCATAGATGCTTGAGAACCTACTAAGTTTTTAAGTTCATCAGGAGTTCCATTTGCTATGGCTTTTCCTTTATAAATAAGCATAATTTTATCGCAATATTCAGCTTCATCCATGAAGTGAGTGGTAACCATTATGGATATTCCTTTTTTTACTAAACTATTTATATGTGTCCAAAATTCTTTTCTTGTAATTGGATCAACTCCAGAAGTTGGTTCATCTAAAAATAAAACTTTTGGTTCATGCATTACTGAACATGCAAGGGCCAATCTTTGTTTTATTCCAAGAGGTAAGGTATTTGCATTTGAAAATAGATAGTTTTTAAAATCAAAGATTTCTATCATCTCCTCTATTTTTTCTTTTCTTTGTTTTCCTTTTAATCCATAAATTCCTGAGAAAAACTCCAAATTGTCTTTGATTTTTAAATTTCCATATAAAGAGAATTTTTGTGCCATATAACCAATAGAGTTTCGAACAGTTGCTTTTGAGTTATATAAATCTTCACCTAAAACTTTTGCAGTTCCAAAAGTAGGGGTTAGTAAACCACAAAGCATTTTAAAAGTTGTAGATTTTCCTGCACCATTTGGTCCTAAAAAACCAAAAATTTCACCTTGACCTATTTCAAAATCAATATTATCAGTAGCAACAAAATCTCCAAATTTTTTAGTTAAATTTTTTGCTTCTATTAATTTTTTATCTGAACTTTCAAAATCTTTCATATTTTCAACAAGTTTTGAATGAGCTTGAGTTTTTTCACCCAAAATATTTACAAAAGCATCTTCAAATATAGGATTTATAGGTTCAATTTTTATATTTTTTCCTAAAGTATATAAAATATTTTTTGGTAATAATTTATCTTTTTGCAAATTTATTCTAATTTTTGAACCAACTAATACAGCATCTAAAATCTCTTCTTGTTCTAAAATAGTAGTAAGTGCTTCTCTTTTTTTTAAAAATTCTCCACTTACTAAAAAAACTCTTGTATTCATAGTTTCTCTGAAATCTTTTGGTGAGCCTTTGTATAAACAATTACCTTCATTTAGTAAAATTACTTCATCACAAATATCTGCTTCATCAAGATATGATGTACTCCAAACAACAGCTATATCATCTTTTAAAAGTTCTTGAACCATCTCCCAAAGCTCAATCCTTGAAATTGGATCAACTCCAACTCCAGGTTCATCTAATAGAAGTATTTTAGGTTTTTTAATTAATGCACAAGCAAGTCCTAATTTTTGTTTCATTCCACCTGAAAGATTACCTGCGAGTCTATCTTTAAATTTCTTTAGATTAGTAAACTCTAAAAGTTCATCTATTCGAAAATTAAGATTTTCAATTGATTGTAAATTTGCATAAAGTCTTAGATTTTCAAAAACAGATAAATCTTCATATAAACCAAATTTTTGTGGCATATAACCAATTTGTTGCAAAAACTCACTTGATGTATTTGGCATTTGATAGTTTAAAACTTCAAGTTTTCCTAAACTTGGAGTTAAAAGTCCTGTTAGCATTCTAATAAGAGTAGTTTTTCCTGCACCATCAGGTCCTACAAGTCCTGTAATTTTTCCACTTGAGATAGAAAAATTTATTTTTTTTATAGCTTTATTATTTCCAAAATCTTTTTCTAAATTTATTGCATTAATTACTTGCATTATTATCAGCTATTTGTAAAGTTACAGGCATTCCTTGTCTTAGTTTATCATCGCTATTTTTTACAATAACTCTAAAACTATAAACCAAATCTGCTCTTAATTCTTGTGTTTCTATATTTTTGGGAGTAAATTCTGCAATAGGTGAAATAAAACCAATATATCCTTCATAAGGTTCTTTTCTTGAATCAGTAAAAATTAACATTTTTAGATTTGGTTTGATGTCTCCTAAATGATTCTCATCAATATAAGCTCTCACCCAAAATTCGTCTGTTTTTGCTATTTCAAGTACAGATTCACCAGCAGTTGTAATTGAACCAATTTCTTTGTATCTATTAAGAATTACGCCATCAACAGGTGAAATTATATTTGAATCTTTTATATCAACTTCAAGTTTTTCTTTCTGTGCTTCTAAAGCTTTTAATTTTGCTTCTTGAACTAAAATATCTTCTTTTCTATAACCATTTTTAACTAATTCATAAGCAGCTTTTGCTTTATCTAAAGTAGCAAGTGCTTGTTTATAATTTAGTTCAGAAAGTATAAAATTCTCTTCAGATGTAGATTTTGTTTTATAAAGATTTTTTTGTCTTGTATAAGTATCATTTATTTTATTTAAATTTGCAGTTGCTTCATCAAAAGTTGCTTTTGCTTCTTGTATCTCTTCATCTCTAAAGCCTGATTTTAGTTTTGATAGTTCAATAGTAGAAGCTTCAATATTTGCTTCAAGTTCTTTTATAGATTTTTTTAAACTTGAATTATCCAAAATTACAAGAGTTTCACCTTTTTTTACATTTTCACCTTCATCTTTAGTGATATTTTCAATTTTTCCAATAAATCTAAAACCAACTTTTACTGTTCTTGTATCTATGTTTCCATAATATTTATTATCTACATTATTTGAATTTTTTATATAAGTTTTTAATATAAAAAACAAAATAAGTGAAATAAAAATTATAAGAAAAATAAAAGCAATTTTTTTCATCTGAAAACCTTAAAAAATAGATAATATCTTATACAATAATAAAAATTAAAGTAAGGCTTAATAAATATAAAAATGATTTTATATATAATAAATAGGAATTGAAGATAATAATTTTATTAGTATCTCATGAAGGAAAAAGAAAAGTTATTGTTAAAAATTATTTTTTAACAATAACCATATCAAAAGATGATTTTTGTACAACTAAAGCTTTCGTGTCAGGAACAACAGAAAGAGAGTTTATGCTTTTTATTTTACTTTTAAAAATATGTACATCTTTTTCTAACTCTTCAATTCTTCTATTTAATTGTAAAATAATATCAACACCAGCTAAATTTACTCCAAGCTCTCTAGTAAGAGTTAAAAGATATTTTATATGATCTATGTCTTTTTGAGAATAAAGTCTTATTTTCCCATTTGTACGACTTGGTTTTATAAGTCCTTCTCTTTCATATTGTCTTAATGTTTGAGGATGAATATTTAAAATTTCTGCAACAGCAGAGATTAAATAAACAGGTTCAATATAGCTATTTGTTTCCATGAAAAATCCTTTTTATTTTTCAGGAAGCTTAGCTTCCATCATTTTTACTAATTCCTCATCTAAATTCTCAAGTTTTGGTAAAATAATATTTGCTTTTAAATATAAATCACCTTTTACACCACTTTTTCTATTTAGAACACCTAATTCTTTTACTCTAAATTTTTGATTTTGTTTTGTATTTTGTGGAACTTTTAATGTAATATCTTTGTGAATAGTTTTAACTTCAACTTTTCCACCAAATAACGCAGTTTTTAAAGGTAAATCAAAATATTTTGTTAATGTATCACCATCTCTTGTATATTCTGGGCTTTGTGAAACATTGATTTTTAAAATCAAATCACCCCTTTGTCCTTGATATGATTTTCCTTTTCCTTTTGCTCTGATTTTTTGTCCATTTTCAATTCCTTCAGGAATTTTTACATCAAAAGAATCACTATTTAAAGTGATGTGTTGTTTTCCACCAACAATAGAAACATCAAATGGAATAGTAATTTGAGCATTTGTATCTAAGTCAGGTTCACTAAACCCTCCAAATCCACTAAATCCTCCTTGAGAAAAACCAGATCTATTAAATCCACCTGATTGACCGAACATTTGTCGTAAGATTTCATCTAAATCTACATTTGAACCTTGTGATCTTGCAAAATCTTGGAAATTTTGACCACCAAACATAGAATCACCATATTGATCATATTGTTGTTTTTTTTCTGGATTACTTAAAACTTCGTATGCAGCATTGATTTCTTTGAATTTATCTTCTGCACTTGGGTCTTTATTTACATCTGGATGATATTTTCTTGCTAGTTTTCTATATGCTTTTTTTATTTCATCTGCACTTGCATTTTCATTTACTTCTAATGTTTCATATAAACTTTTTGCCATTTTAAATCCTATTCATATTTTTTAATATAGTTTAATTTCTAAAAAGGAAATTATAGCAAAAAGGTTGAGTCAATGTCAATCAAGTATTACTTGATAAAATAATTTTAAATTGAGCTCCAATATATTTTTCATTTTCATAAATAAATTCTTCATTAGAAACGAAAATCTCACCTTTCATACTCATTTTTATTATTTTATGAGTCATATAAAGTCCTAAACCTGTACCTTGAAATTTATGTTTTGTAGTAAAATATGGTTCAAAAATTTTATCGATAATGTTTTTATCTATACCACCTGCATTATCAAGTATTGTAATTTCAATATTATCATTTATTTGTTTAGTTGAGATTTTAATTAGTCTTAGTTCTTCTTGAGCTAATCTTGAACTTATTGCATCACTTGCATTATGTAAAATATTAATTAATGCTTGACTAAATTCATTTGAAAAATTATATAAATATATTTCATCATCCAAATCTAAATCAATTCTGATTTTATTTTCATTTAAAATAGTTTCAATTAATGAAATATTATTTTGAATATTTTGAGTTAAGTTGAATAAAGATTTTTCTTTGTCTTCTTTTAGAAAATCTTTGAATACATCAATTGTATTAGATAAATGTTCAGTTGTATCAGAAATTAGTTTTAAAGAATCTAATAATATTTTATCAGTTAATAAACCAATCTCTTTTTTTAGTTTTGTACTTGAAGCAGTAATTGAAATTATATTTAATGGTTGTCTCCATTGGTGCGCAATATTTCCTATCATTTCTCCCATTGCTGCAAGTTTTGATTGTTCTGCTAAAAGAGTCTCTTTTCTTTTTATTTCACTAATATCAACTATTGTTAAAATTTTAAAAGTTTGAGATTTTATAATAGTATCTTTGATGTTTATTAATGCTTTAAATGTAGATTTGTCTTCTTTGAAAATAGTCGTTTCAATTGGTTTATTACTAGCTTTTTCTAAAACCCTTTTATTATGAATAAGTTCTTCAAAATGTTTATTAATTAAATCATATTTTGATGAGTAATTAAATAAATCTATTGCAACTTTATTACAATCAACTACTCTATCATCTTTAAATAAAATAATAGCTTCCATCGTTGTATCAAAAAGTAGTTTTAATTCTTCGTTTTTTTCTTCAACTTTTTCTTTTATTTCTTTTAATTTAAAATTAATTTCTGAAAGCATAGTAACATCATAAATATAAATAATTACAAGTTCATTTTTTACATCTAATGGTGTGATTGTAATACTTTGTTGCATATTATCAAAAACTTTATCTGTAACTTTTCCTAACTCAATATTTACTAAAAATTTGCTAATTTGTGGAGTATAAAATGTAGATGAGTTTAATTTTAATGCTGTAGTAATCTTTCTTACTAATTTTTTTTCATCAATGTTTGGATAAAATTGCATTAAATTCTTATTTATAATTTCATTTGATGAGATTCCTGTTCTAATTTCAAGCCATTTATTCCAAAATTGTACTTCTAAGTTTTTATTTATTAAAATAATTCCATTATCAACTGTATTACAAATAATGTCAAATTTGTTAGTGTCTAATTTCAAAGTTCATCCAATATTTTATTTAGTTTTTCTTTTATATATAAAATTGAATTATCTGTTGTGAAAATAAATAATTCGGCATGAATATTTAAATCATCAAAATTTAATTGTGTAGATATGATAATTACTTTTTCATATTTACTAATAAATAAATTATTTAATTGGTTTATTGAAGTTAAATTTTTGATAGTTGGTGCAGAAAAAGAAACATTTGTATCTATATCTTCTGCTAATTTACTAATCGTTGATGATGATAAAATATTTGTAATTTCTAAAACAATATCACATATTTCTTCGTCATTTATTTCATTTTCTTCTAAACCAAATTTATAAGCAATATTTTTTGCAGATTTTTTATCTATTACAAACATATTTTCACCACTAATTGTTCCATTTATTTGTTGTAGTGAAACCAAATGCTCTTCATCTAAATTTAATTCTTTTGATAAATATGATTTTAATTCATTTGCATTTATTATTTGAATTTTAGGAATAGATAATTTTGCAAAGGCATCTAAAATTTCAGTTATAGCAGCAGTTGCGCTACCATATGCTACATTCATAAGTTCTTGTAGACAATCTTTTTCATCTTCTGTTAAGTGTATTTTAGATTCCATTATGTTCCAATTCATCAAGTTTTTTTAAAATTTGTTGCATTTTTGCTGTATCAACAGGTTTTTTTATAAAATTAAAAGCACCTAAAGCTAAAGCTTTATCCATAGAAAGTTTTTGAATATCTGCAGAAATTATAACAACTTTCGCATTTTTATCAAATTCTTTAATCTTTTCTAAAGCTACAAATCCATCCATAACAGGCATGGTTAAATCAAGAAAAACAATTTTTGGTGAATGTTGTTTATACAAATCTAAGGCTTCTTGACCATTTTGAGCTTCAAAAATTTCTAAATCTTTTTTTGTAGAGTCATTTAAAGTTTTAATAACCATTTTTCTTGCCATTTTAGAATCATCTGTAACCAAAATTTTCATAAATTATTTCCTATTTTCTAATTGATAATAATTTTATCTAAAATTCAATAAGAATTACTTTTATTTAATAGGGAATATACTAAGATAGTATTTTATAAAAAAGGGAAGTATCTTATGTTTTCAAAAGATGAATGGACTCAGATTGAATTGTTTAAAAATAAGAAAGAATTAGAAAAAAAAGGTATAAAAGTTGTAATTGTAGATACAATCTTGAAACCTTTAGAAAGTATAGAAACAATCACTTATAATCCATATGAGATGGCTTTATATGAAGAAGGTACAGTTTTTGTTTTTTATTGTGACACGGGAAAAACTACAAAAGAGAGACTTGAATACTATAAAAAGAAATTTCCAAAATATAAATGTATTAGCTTAAAAGGTGGGAGAGCTTATTTTAGACCAAATTATCAACTTTTGGATAATAAATGAAAAAATATGAGTATGTAGTTATTGGTGCTGGAATTGCAGGCTGTTCTTTATCTCATTTTTTAAAAAAATATTCAGATTCAATTTTATTAATAGATAAAAATGAAGATGTTGCTTCTGGAGCAAGTGGAGCTGCTGGAGCTTTTTTATCTCCACTTTTAGGAAAACCAAATAAATTTAAAGAATTGGTTACTAAAGCTTTAAATTTTTCAATAGATTATTATAAAAATAATTTTAATGAAGAGTTACAAAATTGTGGAACTTGTAGAATTCCAAAAAATCAAGAAGATGAAGAAAAATTTCAAAGTTATATTCCATATATGGATTTTGAGTATGAAAAATATGAAGATGGATATTTGTTCCCAATAGGAAGTGTTATAAAGCCCTATGAAGTTTGTTTAAAATTATCAAAAGATATAGAAAAACTTTTTAATTATGAAGTTTCTAAAATAGAGAAAATAGATGATTATTGGTTGATAAATGATGAAATAAAAGCAAAAAAACTTTTTTTATCAACAGGTGCAAATATATCTTTGATAGATGAAAAATATTTTGATATAAGAGCTGTTTGGGGACAAAAAATAGATGTTTTAACTTCTTCACAAATAGATATAAATTATCATAAAGAGTGTTCCTTATCTAAAAGTAAAAAAATTGATGAAAATAGATATTTAGTTTCGATTGGTGCTACTCATAATAGATTTGATAAAGATATGAAGAATAGTAGTTATAATTTGGAATTAGCAAACATAAATAAAATTGAACATAATAAAGAGACAAAAGAAATTATCGAGGCAGATATTCAAAAGTTATTAAAAAAAGCAAATGATATAAAACAGTTAAATGATATTGAAGTTGTTGATGTAAAAATAGGTGCAAGAGCTTCTAGTATTGATTATTTTCCAATGGTTGGAAAATTGATTGATTCTAAAAAAAGTTTTGAGAAATATCCTCATATAAAAAATGGAACGCATATAAAAAATGAAAATTTAATAATGATAGATAATTTATATGTCTTAAATGGTGTAGGGGGAAGAGGATTTGTTTTGTCTTTATATCTAGCAAATCAATTAGTTCAGAGTGCACTAAATGATAAAAAGTTAGATGATGAGATAACAAATTATAGATTATTCTCAAGATGGGCTAAAAAACAAAAGAATTAAGAGGAAATATGAAAAATATATTAAAAATAGTTTTTTTAGGAATAGTTGGATTTTCAATTTTAGTTTATTTAACAATGCCTAAGAATGTAAACAAAATAAACAACAAAAATGTAACTATTACAATAGAAACAATACCAAAATATTTTGATATTGTAGGTAATAATCCTTATACAAAAGTAGAAAATTTATTTAAATTAGGTGAAGAGAAGTATATTATAGTTTTAAATCACGATGCTTTAGCCGTTTTTAAAGAGTTGTATAAATATACGGATAAAAATAATATAGTGCTAGTTGCAAATATATCAAATACTCCTTGGATTATAAAACAAATAGCAGTAAATGGTGAATTAGAAAAAATGTATAAAAATTCTAAAATTCCATTGATTAATGATTCTGATGGAAATTTTATAAGTAGTTTAGGATTAAATGACAATAAACAAAATAAATACTTTGTTTATAAATTGACAAATAATGGAATAGTTATGAAAATAGGTGAGTCTAAAGTAAAAGAAGGAGCACTTGAAAAAGGTTTATCTTTAGATGAAGTTGAAAAAAGTTTGAATGAAATGAAAAAAATCTTAGAATAAAATAATTATAAAGTAAAAAATTCAAGAAATATTATCATTGAAATTTTAATATTTATTGCAGAAGAAAATTCAAAGTCAGTGTTTTTAACTTTAATAATTGCCTTTTATAAGACTTCAGTACCTTTATTTGTTAACTTAATAATTTTTGCTTTTGTATCAATTAGATGTTCATATCTTGCAATAAATTTTTTTAAAATCTCTTATTTGAAGTGATGTAAATTCTAATCGTCTTATCTTGTACTTGCAATTATAATACATATGACAACTAAAGTTAAGCTAATTTTATATTTTAATATAAATATAAAGAATTAAGAATAATCTGTTCAAAGTTTGAATAAAAAAATAGATCTTATTTTACAATTATTAAAAGTAATAAAAATTATTTATTTTGATTAATTAGTTTATGAATTTTTCAGAGTTAAGATATTTCTTAATTAAAATATTTAAAAAATGCTTATTGATAATTTATAAGTGGTACCGCTAGTCGGACTCGAACCGACACACCAAAGGCGAGGGATTTTGAATCCCTTGTGTCTACCAATTTCACCATAGCGGCATGTTTTTAGAAAATAAAAAAAGAACCCATTGAAAAATGGATTCTTTTTCTATGATAAAGATTATTTAGCTGATACAGCTTCTTTAAGAGCTTTTCCTACTTTGAATTTCGCAACAGTAGTAGCTGGAACATCAACAGTTTTATCAGTACCTGGAACTTTTGCAGTTCTTGCAGCTCTATCTGCAACAGTAAATGTACCAAATCCAATAAAGCTTACAGATTCTTTTTTTACTAATGCTTCTGTAATTGTGTCTAAAACAGCATCAACAGCACCTTTTGCATCTTTTTTAGATAAACCAGCTTTTGCAGCTACTGCATCGATAAATTCTGCCTTGTTCATGGATGAACTCCTTGTATAAAATTAAATTGTGAAAACTTTATAGTATTTAAGCTTTGAAATAGCTAAAATTAGGGAGCTTAGAGAAAAAAATATAAAAAAAATAATCAAAAATCGTTTTTTTTATTCAAAAGAACTCTTTATGCTTAATAATCTACAAGAATTTTCTAATATTGCTATTTTTTTTACCAATTCATGAACGTCTCTATCATAAACGTAAGTACCTATTCCTTTTATTATCATAACGTTATGATTTGACTCTTTTAAGTATTTAGTTATTTCAAGTGCATTTCTTTTATACCAAGTTGAAAAATTACCAGGATTGTATATATCAATTTCTCCAAAAATAGTTTTCCCAAAGAAATCTTCAAAAACAATTTTATTATGTTTTAATGTATACGCAGTAGTATAAATAGGCATTCCAAATGCTATGTATTTTGCCTCATGTATATTTGTATAAATAGTTGCGTGGATATGAGATTCAATACTTGCAATATTCCATCTATAATCTTGTTTATTTATATTTAGTGAACAAAATGATTTTTCATCCATTTTATCAAAAATTGCATCACCTGTATTAATTATAAAATTATATTGATCTAGTTTTGCAGAAATTGCACCGTGATAAATACCAAAAAAATTTTTACTAAACATTGTTACAGATAAATCAGAAAGTAATTTTATTGTATCTTTATCCATCATTTTAAAAGCCTCAAATATATTTTTAGATATTATATACTAATTTAAATAAGGACCATTTTAATGAATATTCCCCATATACCTGTTTTATATAATGAAACATTAGAAGCTTTCAAAGATATAAATGATGGTTATATAATAGATTGTACAACAGGTTTTGCAGGTCATAGTAGTGGATTGTTAAATCAGAATGAAAATATAAATTTAATTTGTAATGACCAAGATGACGAAGCTTTAGCTTTTAGTAAAAAAAGACTTGAATCTTTTAGTAGTAGAGTCATTTTTAATAAAGGAAATTTTGAGCATGTTATTGAAACTTTCAAAGATTATGATATTAAAGGTATTTTAGCAGATATTGGAGTTTCATCTTTACAACTTGATAAACAAGATCGTGGTTTTGGATTTGAGAGTGATACTTTAGATATGCGAATGAATCAAAATCAAAGTTTAGATGCAGCAACTGTAGTTAATACTTATTCTCAAGGTGAGCTTGAAAGAATATTTAAAGATTATGGTGAAGTACGAGAGTATAAAAAAGTTGCATCAATCATAGTAAATAATAGACCTTTTAATAGTTCAAAAGAGCTAGCAGAATTTTTATCAAAAAAAATGTCAAAAGGAAAACTTCATCCTGCAACTTTGCCTTTCCAAGCAATTAGAATAGAAGTAAATGATGAATTAGGAGTTCTTGAAAGGCTTTTTGATTCTTTAGAAAAAGCAAAATTCAAAAATTGTATTGTTGCAATTATCTCTTTTCACTCTTTAGAAGATAGAATAGTAAAAAACTATTTTAAAAAATGGAGTAAATCATGTATTTGTCCTGAAGGTGTTTTTAGATGTGAATGTGGAAATAATCATGCTTTAGGAAAAATTATTACAAAAAAACCTATAATTCCAACAGCACAAGAAATAAAACAAAACCCACGAAGTAGAAGTTCTAAATTAAGGATTTTCAAATTTGAATAGGATAACTGCAAAAAATGCTTTAATTATCGTATTTTCTATATTATTTTTAGCAATATTTATATATTTCCCAAAAATATATATAAGAAATAATATTTATTATACAAGTAAAGATATAAATAAATTATATGCTCATTATATTTCGCTTCAAGAAGAAAATACTTTCTTAGCACAGCAACTCGAAGATATGAAGTTTAAGAATCAAATTATGGATTCTTTATTATTTAATCCTCTAGATAAATTAAATAATAAAAATTTAAATACAATGGAAAATTCAAATGATAAAAGCGATGATTGAGTTTTCTTTAAGGAAACCTCTTTTAAACCATTTTATTCTTTTTTTTATTTTTCTTTTATCTGTTTTTTCATATTTGAAAATTCCAAAAGAAATCTTTCCACCATCAGCTAAAGATGCTGTTATAATAAATGGAGCGTACACAGGAGCTAGTTCTGAGTTACTTGATAAAATTGCAGTTGCTGAAATTGAAGATGAATTATTGAGTTTAAGTAGTGCAGATACAATTACATCAACTATTAAAAATGGAAGTTTTTCTATAAATGTTGATTTAAAAGATGGCTATAAATCAAAAGATATTTTAGATGATGTAAAAGATATTATTACAAAAGTTAAAACAAATTTACCTTCTGATATGGATGAACCAACTGTAAAGGCAGTTGAATTTGCTTTTCCTTTAATAACAGTTGCAGTTTACTCAAAAAATCACGATTCAAAAGAGTATTTAATTGAAGTTGCAAAAGAAGTAAAATCAAAAGTTATGCAACTAAAAGACCTATCTCAAGTTCAGGTTTTAGGTGAAAGTGATAAAGAACTTTTGATGATATTAGATGATGAAAAAATCAATGCTTATGGTTTTGAAAAAATTGCTGTAATAAATGCCATTTCATCTTTAAGTTCAATTTTTCCAATAGGAATGATAAAAGATACTTCAACACATTATTATTTATCTACATTTAATGGTGAAAAAGATGTAGAAAAAATCAAAAATACAATAATAAAAATTAATGGTAAATCAATTTATTTAAAAGATATCGCACAAATCAAATATGAGTTAGCTGATGTTTCTAATATCTCTCATTTTAATGGAAATACAAATATTGCAGTTTCAATAAATAAAGGTTTTCAAGGTGATGCTATTGAGTTAGTTAAGCAAATAAAACAGATTACAAAAGATTTTGAAAAAAAATATGAAAATCTAAGATTTGATACATATATTGACACTTCTATTTGGATTAAAAATAGATTAAATACAGTTGTATCAAATATTATTTTTGGATTAATTTTACTTTGTATAGCTCTTTATTATTTTATTAATTTAAGAATTGCAATTGTTATTGCCATTGGTATTCCAACATCTTTTATGATAGGGTTAATTGGTGCAGAATATTTAGGATATAGCTTAAATATGCTTTCTCTTCTAGGAGCTTTAATTGCTCTTGGAATGTTAGTTGATGAAGCTATAGTTGTTGGAGAGAATATTTATCGGCATATGGAAATGGGAAAAGATAAATTTACTGCTGCAAGAGATGGTGCTTTAGAAATGTATCCAGCTGTTTTAACAGCAACTGCAACAACAATTTTTGCATTTTTACCAATCTTACTTATGAGTGGAGAAGTTGGAAAATTTATGCAGATTCTTCCAATAATGATAAGTATTTTGCTTTTGAGTTCTCTATTTGAAGCCTTTTTCTTTTTGCCTTTACATGCAAAAGATATTTTAAAAGTAAATCATGCTGAAAAAAAATCCCATAAAATTTGGGATTTTAACTATAAACTTTATGGAAATATTTTAGAATTTTTATTAAAAGGTAAGTATATATCAATAATTTTGATGTTACTTTTAATAATCATTGGTTCAATTATGATATTTAAAACTCAAAAATTTAAATTTATGCCTGCTTTTGATTCAACGCAAGTTTATATAACAGGTTCTGTTGGGGTTGGTAAAAAGATAGAACAAACAGAAGAAATCGTTTTAGAATTAGAGAAAAAAATGTTAAATTCAATGGATTTTAAAAATAGTATTAGTTCAGTTAGTTCTGTAATTGGTATGAAATTAGATGGGAAAAATTTACCTCATTATGAAGAGTTTTATTTTCATGTATTTGTAAATTTACATGAACGTGCAGCTGATAATTTTTTTGAAAAATATATAAATCCATATTTATCCCCAAAATATGATGATTCAAATATGATTAGAACTGTAAGTGCTCAAGATATTGAAAGTGAATTAAAAAAGATTTTAGAAAAAGATGTGAAATCTGGAAAATTTGAAGAATTAAAAGTATTTGTACCTCAAACTGGAATTGTAAAAAATGATGTAGAAATAGCAGTTTCAGGTAAAAAAGAAGAGGTATTAAAAGCAGTTGAAAAACTAAAAAATAGTTTGCATGGTGTAAAAGGTGTTTCAAATATTGCTGATGATTCTATTATTGGAAATTATGAGTTGAAATTTAAAGTAAATAGTTATGGAAATAGTTTAGGAATTACGGAAGAGAATATTTTAAATCAATTAAGACCTTTTTATTTAAAAGCTTCATATTCAAAAATGTTTGATGATAGTGGACTTGTAGATATAGTTTTTGAAAGTTCGAAAAAAGATATTTTACAGAGCTTAGATAGTTTTACAATAAATACTTCAAATAATGAAAAAGTGTTATTAAAAGAAGTTGCAGATTTTATTAAAATTCCTTCATATTCACAAATTTTCAAAGAAAATAGTGAACAAATTATAAGTGTTACGGCATCTTTGACTAAAATTACATCTGCTGAATTATTTGAAGAAATTAATGATGAAATATCAGAATTACGAAAATCTGTAACAATTTCAATAAAAGGTGAACAAGAAGAGAATGAAAAAGTTCAAAGAGAAATGTCACAAGCAGCTGTTATTGCTATTGTTTTGATTTTTATGGCTCTTATTTGGATGTTTGATTCTATTGTTAAACCTTTGATTATATTAAGTACAATTCCTTTATCCATTTTAGGTGTTTTAATAGGACACTTAATTATGGATATTAATATAACAATGCCAAGTTTAATAGGAATGGTTGGACTTGCTGGAGTTATTGTTAATGATGGAATTATAATGATGGATTTTATTAAAAAAGCTAAAAATTTATCTGAATTAGTTGAATTTGCAAAAATGAGATTAAGACCAATTTTATTGACTTCAATTACAACAGTTTTAGGTCTTGCAAGTTTGATATTTTTTGCTTCTGGACAATCTTTGATACTTCAACCAATGGCTGTATCGTTAGGATTTGGTATTTTATGGGCAACAGTTTTAAATCTATATTTTGTGCCTATGATGTATAGAATAATTTATTTGAGAAAATTTTGAATATAAGCTTTAGAAATTTCTAAAGCTTATAAAACAGTTATTCCTAAAACTCTTCGTAAAATATTATTATCTTCATCAAAATCTTTTAATTCTTTTCCTGGTTCTAAAGTTGTAATAGTTGCTTTACCTATGATATTTCTATATTTTCTTCCTGAACTATCTTTTAACCTTACACTCCAAATATTATGAACAACTAAAGGTTCATTATCTTTAATCCCAACATAAAGCATAATATGACCTTTTAAATAGACTAAAGTTGAAAAAGGAACACCATACTCTTTCATAAACTCTTTTTTCTCTTTTATGCTCATTTTTGACATATCAAGATATTTTCCATTTGATGTTTGAGATTTTGAATTTCTATGTAAATATTTTCCAAAAGGAACAAAAAAATCTTGAGTAAAACTAGAACAATCTCTATTATTTAATAATCCACCCCAACCATACGGTTCTTCTAAAAGTTGATTTAAAATTTTTACTCTATTTTCAGAAGTATATGCTATTGGCATAGCTTCAACTTCATCAATATTTAAATTTATATAAGAGATTATTGCTTTTTGATTATCATCTTTTTTTGCAATTAAAAATTTGTCATCTTTTTTAGGAAAAATTGTAGCAACTTTTACATATTCTCTAAAAATTGGGTCATAAATAGGAAATTTTTCTTTTACACTAACATAATAATTAGTTGTTTTAAACTCTTTAATAAAATTATCATCTACAAAAGCAATTGAGCCTATTTCAACCCATCCTCCAACTGTACTTGATTCCATATAAGCCCAAGCTCTATCTTTTGATAAATGAGAAACAATAATTGGTGTATTGATTTTTATTAAAGAATTTTGATTGTAGTCAAATGGAAATCCTTCTCCTGGTTTTGTTGGATCGTAAAACATAGGTGAATTTGTTGGAAGAACTCTTACATTTGCATTTTTTAACATAATTGCTTTTTTAGGAAGAACATTATATTCATCAAAATTTGAATTTTCTATTTGTTTTTTAAACCATTCTTCTGTTGCAAGTCTATGATTTTCTAAATATACTTTTTTAAATTTATATGATTGTCCCCACATTGCTTCAATTTTTGGATATGAAACTTTTGAAGAATCCCAAGGTTTGAAATATTTAGTAAAATAATCATTTGTAGCTCTATTTTGGTCTAAAAAATTATCGTTTGCTTTTTTTGAAAGTTCAGCAATATCACTCTCTTTTGGAATAACAATAGGTTCTTTAATAGAACATGCAGTAAACAAAACAGTAATTAAGAAAATAAAAGATAATTGTTTAAAATTTCTTAACATATACATTTCCTTTAATAATTTTTTTTGTGATTGTATCATTTTATCATTAAAGCTAGTTGTAATATTTTTAATTTAGTAATTAATAGTTATAGTAAACAAAAACTTTGAGGGAATAGGGTGTATAAACTTTCTATAAATAAAGATTTGTTCGAAAAAGTATTATTAAAAAAGATTCATATTTTAGAAAAAGAGAATAATAATTATTGGAAAAAAGAGTTACTTGAACCTATTATAAAAGATGATAAATTAACATATACTATTAAACAAATAAATAAACTTCAAATTACAAATGGTTTAGGAAATGATAAACCTCAATTATTAATTGAATGTTTAAAAGTTGATTATTCTATTGAAAAAGGTTTATTTGAATTTCATTTAGGAAAAATTTTAGAACAGAAAAATATACCAGAAGTTGATGATGAAAAAGATATTTTAATAAAACAACTTTTAGATGAAAAAAAAGAGTTGATGAATATTTTAGAAGAGATAAAAAAGAGTAAGTTATTTAAAAACTAGAGTTTTAATTCTAGTTTTTAAATTATTGAATTATTTGATGATTAAATCTGCTATTTCATTCATTGTTGCTTCAGTCATATCTTTTACTTGACCAATCATCAATGTTTTTTGAGCTCCACCATAAGTTCCATCTTGATAACCTTTTAAAGCAGCAACAAAATCAGCTTTTGTCATATCTTTGATGATTTTAGATTTACCTAAAGCAACTTTCTCTCCATTTGCACCATGACATACAACACATTTTGCATAAGGGTTTGCAAAAGCAACACATGCAGTTAATAAAGATGCAGCTATAACGATTTTTTTCATAAATAATCCTTTGTTTGTTAGATATTAGATTATATACTAAGATTGTTTAGAGTTTATTGACTTCAATCAAGATTTAAGATTTATAAAAAGAATAATTTAAAAATTATTCTTTTTATTTTGAAATAAGTTCTTTTTTTAGTTCTTCTTTATTGATTTTATTTTTATCAGAAGGAACAAGGGGTAAAGATTTTTTGTAGATTATTTTAGATGGAATCATATATGAGGCTAAATGTTTTTTTAGTTCAAATAAAATTTCACTACTACTTAATTCATTTTTTGCACTATAAACTAAAACAATCTCTTCTTCTATCTCATCATTTTCTATTGAAAATACTGCACATTTTTCAATATCTTTTAATTCTTTTTTTACAACTGATTCAATCTCATAAGGATTAACTCTATAACCTCTTGTTTTAATCATATCATCAAGTCTTGAAACAAAATATAAGTAACCTTCTTCATCTTTATAAACAAAATCTCCGGTTTTTACAACAATTTCATCTGTTAATTGTCCTTCAAGATTTATTACATTTTTAAGTATTTGAATTGATTTAAATCTTTCAGCAGTCTCTTTTGGTGCATTCCAATAACCTTTGTAGATGTATCCACCTCTGTGAATTAATTCACCTGTAACTCTTGGTTTACATTCATTTCCATTTTCATCAATTACATATAATTCAACATCAGGAATAGCTTTTCCAATAGAATCAGGTCTTATTTTTAATTGACTTGGATCTAAATAAGTTGATCTAAATGCTTCTGTTAATCCATGCATTAAATAAAATTCTGCATTAATAAAATATTTTTCAATATCTTTAATCATTTTAGAAGTTACATTTCCACCAGAAGATGCAATAATTCTTACATTTTCAAGTAAAGATGGATTTGGAAGTCTAAATTCATCTTCATCAAACATTTCAGTTATATTTATAGGCATTAGTGAAATTACACTTACTTTATCATTGATTATATGATTAAAAAAATCTGTTGGTAAAACAAATCTATGTAAAGCTAAAGTTGCTCTTTTATATAAAGAACAAAAGATTTGATTTAATCCATAATCAAGATTAAAAAGTAATAATCCAGAAATAACATCATCTTCTTTTAGTTTTAGATATTGTGAAACAACTCTTGCACTATCGATTAAATTTCTATGTGAAATCACTATTCCTTTTGGTTTACCATTTAAACCAAATGAATAAGTAATAACAGCATTATCATGTCCACTTACATCACAAATATAAGGCTTTTTATAATATTTATAAATCTCTTCAAAAGAAGCTAAATCTTTATTTGTTGTTTCATAAGAGATGATTTTTCCATCAAATTTTATCTCTTCAATAGACTCAATTTTTATTTTATCAGTAATAATACATTTAATATCACAATCTTCAATGATATATTCTATTTGTTCTGGTTTTAAAAGTTTTGTTAATGGAACTAAAACATAGTTTGTTGATAAAATTGCAAGTATTGCTATAACTTGATTTATATCTTTATTTGAATAAATACCAATTCTACTACCTTTTGGTAAGTCTAATTCTGATAAATAAAGGGCTATTTGATTAACTTTAGTGAAAAGTTCACTATAAGTTAATTTTTCATTTCCATATATTAAAGCAACTTTTTGTGGATGAGAAATATTTGCATCTTCGATTAAAGTTCTAATACAATTTATTGACATAATTACCCCTTTTTATTGTTGTGTAATACCTAAAGTCCAAATATCATAGTTATAATCCATGATAATTGCTGGATGAATATCTGAATTTAAAATCTTTTTATAGAAGAAAGAGATAATATCTGTTGCTTCTTCAAAACTTAAAACTTTTGTGATACCACCAGTTAATACAATTGATTTTAGTAAATTTAACTTTAATTTTATATATAAAGGATGAGCATCACTTACTTTATATAAAACTAAGAAAATTGCTAGTTGCATTAAAACTTTTAAAGCTTTAGAAGAATCTTCATTGAAAATATTTTCTGTAACTTTTAAGTGTTCAAGTAATTCATAAACAAACTCGTTGTTTTTTGCTGCAAAAATTAGTGATTCTTTTGATTTATAAACTCCAAGTTTTTTAAATACAAGTCTATCATACTCATTTTCAGTAACCATATTATCCATTGATAAATCTTTTGAGTAGTGAATATCTGTTGTTGCTCCACCAATATCAATTAAAATAAATGGATTTACAACTGCAAATTTTGTATCAATAAGTGGTAATGTTTTATTTACGATGTAAGGTGTTGAATATATTTGATTTGAAGTTAATTCATAAAGGTGTTTTATATCTTCTTTCCCCATAATATCTGCTTGATACAGGTTTGTTAAATACTCTTTTAATGGCTCTTCAACAACATGAAGTTTATTATTTATGATATTATCAACAACTACTAAATTTTTGATTTTTTCTTTTAAATATTTTTCATCTTGTGTTGTTCCTGCAAAAACTACATTAGAATAATTTAAATTATCTAAGAAATTAAACAGTTTTTCATCAAATACATTTGAAATAGAATCAATTCCTCCAACAATAATAACAACATCAATTAAATCACTTGGGATTGAAGTTGTATCTATATCTTGATATAAAACTGTATTAATAATATTTATTCCAGAGTTATATGCAATATTTGTAGCAAATTTAAGTGAAAAAGAGTTTGTAACACCAATAATTAACGTAGTTAATCCACCATTAGCAGATGAACAAATAAATACTTCATCCTTTTTAAATTTAGAGATAATATCACCACATTTGCTAGTTAAATCATCAAATATATCTTTATTAAAATCTCTAAAATATTGATTTATATCGTTATTTGCACAAACTTTAAAGTATGTACTTCCAACATCTATTAATAATTTGTTTTGGCTCATTGCATAATTCCTATATCATGGATAATATCATTTACGATTGAAGAGGCATCTTTATTTAAATCACATTTTGATTTTTCATATTCAAAACATCTATCTGAAATTGGAAGTTTTCCTCTTTGGATGATTCTAATATTTTTATTTTTATCTCTTACTGTTACAACTTCATTATGATTTATAATATGTGGAGAATAAGGAACGTCTATAATTCCAGCTTTTATACAGTTAAATACTTTTCTCCATAAAGTGTCAGCTTTATCATTGAACACTGCTTCCATAATACTTCTTACTTCTTCTGTTAGGATTTCTTCTTCCATTTCATCTGTAATTGTTGGAATTCCATGTAACATTCCTAAAGTATATTGAGTATTTGCAACTGTTTTTGCATTTGATTCTCGAGTTGGAATACCAAAAGATTCATCTCTTGTTTTTGTAATAATTTTATCAGCTTTTACCATCATTGCAATTACTGTTGAAGTGTTGATTAATGATTCACTATAATCTTTATTTGAAGGGAAAGCACCCATCCATTGGTGATATACTAAATTTATTCTAGCATCTGCGCATCCAATTTGTTCTGCATAATATTTTGCCATTTTTCTTAAAACATTTGCTGTTACAATATCTTGAATCATAGAACCACTTTGAGAAAATGATACTGAGAAAGATTTAACACCTTCTTCCAGTGATAAGAGCATTTCGCAAAGTTGAATAACAATAGTAATACAAGGTGGAACTAATGTTGCTGTTAAAGGTCCAAATGATTCTCTGTTGATTGGTTCATTTAGTTTTGAGTAGTTAGCACAGATTTTTTCAACATATTTCCAATACATAAATGCTTTATCAAGTGGAAAGTTTTTTGAGTATGGTAAAAGGTAAGTAATTGGACCACCTTCAATTTCAAAAATACCAGAAGCTAAAGCAGTTTCTATTAAAAGTCTAGCATCAGGTGTTCCGTGTCTTAAAGAAATTGGTTTATCAAAATGAGTCATCATTTTTCTAGTTGTTCTATATCCATGATTAACAAGTGGATAACCATTTAACATATCAACTTCATTTTCTTCTGAAAGTTTTAACATCTTAGCACTTGTAGCATAATCATTTAATCTTGTATTTGAATCAATTGTACATGGTAATACATCTACATTTGCACCAACAAAATATTCATATAAGGAGAACATTTTTTTATAAGTTGGGAAACCACCACGAGGTTGCACTAGCATTTTATTAGCATTTTTAAAGTGATGAGAAATAAATAAGTTTTTTGAAGCATTTTTTATAAACTCTTCAATTTCTGCAAAATCAAAATTATCTGCATATTTATTTTGAACTAATATATTTCTTTCTTCTTGCAGTAAACTCAATTTCTCTCCTTTAAATATTTTTCTAATTCATTAAGTCCAGTATTTAAATCAACTTGATGAAAAACTAAATCAAAACCATAGTTTTTGAATTTTGGAACAATAACACTAGCATTACCTTCACCAACTGCTAAATTTCCACCAAGCATAAATACTACATCTTTTAAATTTTTATATTTTGATTTTAAAACAGGAAGATCTCTACACCAACCCTCAGCTTCACCATTTAGGGAAGAGATTAATAACACATCGGCATTTGTTTCAATAACTGCATCTATAAACTCTTCAAGGTATGTATTAACACCAAGATTAAAAACCTCAAAACCTCTTGCTTGTAGTGATATATCAATTAGTCGATTTGCGACTACGTGAATATCATTACCTACTACTCCGATAACTACTTTCATGTTTTCTACCTAAATACTTTTATCTTTTACAAAGGGCGCAATTTTATCTAAAGAAGAGTTATATATTCTTTAGATATTATAAAAAACTAGTCTATTTTTTTAATAGAATATAAATTTTAGATATTCTATTAAAATATTTGTCTCAATAATGTTTATACTAAAAAGCTTTTTTTTCTTCAAAAAACTTTTTCTCTAAAGTATCAACTAATTCTTGAACTGAAGATACAGATTTTGAAAATTGAATTTTTTGTTCATCTTTTAAATCCAATTCAATTATTTTTTCTGCACCATTAATACCAAGCATAATTGGAACACCTGAAACAATATTGTTATAACCATATTCTCCTTCAAGCATAACAGCACAAGGATAAATTTTCTTTTTATCTTCCAAAATTGCTTCAATCATTAATGATGTTGAATAAGCAGGAGCATAATAAGCAGAACCAGTTTCAAGTAATTTTACAATTTGAGCCCCACCATTTTTTGTTTTATTTATAATATCTTCTATATCTTCTTCTGAAAGAAGAGTATTGAGTTTTACACCAGCAACTGTTGAAAAATCAGCGAGTGGAACCATAGAATCACCATGTCCACCCATAACTGAAGCTTCAATTTGTCCTTGTCCATAACCTAATTTTTCAAATATAAAATAACTCATTCTTGCACTATCTAAAATTCCTGCCATTCCAATAATCTTGTTTCTATTCCAATTTGATGCTTTAAGTGCCGCATAAACCATAGCATCAAGAGGATTTGAAACTATTATTACAATAGCATTTGGATTGTATTTTGTTATGCTATTCATAACAGAAGTCATAATTTTCGCATTTGTTATTAATAAGTCATCTCTTGTCATTCCTGGACGTCTAGCAATCCCTGCTGTAATAACTATTACATCACAATTTTTAAATTCTTCATCCTTTAGACAGGGCTTTGTAATAGTTTTACTTTTTGCTGCATTTGTAGCTTGTGAGATGTCAAGTGCCATAGCTTGAACTATATTTTCTCTTACATCTTTTAAAAGTAAAGTTGAGCAGATGTTTTTTGTGGCAAGAATAAAAGCTAGTGTTGCTCCAACATTTCCAACTCCTACGATTCCAACAGTTTTATTATTCAAAACAATCCTTTAAAATTTTTTGAATAAATTATAACAATTTAGCTCTTAGGCTTTATTTTTAATAGAAAGAAATTTTGAGATTTATAAAAGATTTTTGAAAAGTGTAAAAGAGAAGAAAATCTTCTCTTTTTTAATTATCCGATAATTGCGTTTAATGTTGCAGATGGTCTCATAGCAGCAGATGTTTTTGCATCATCTGGAAGATAATATCCACCCATATCAACAGCTTTTCCTTGACATTGTGTTAATTCTTTAACAATTTTTTCTTCATTTTCAGTCATTGCTTTTGCAATTGGAGTAAACTCAGCTTTTAAAGCTGCATCATCATTTTGAGCAGCTAATTCTTGAGCCCAGTACATAGCTAAATAGAAATGACTTCCTCTATTATCAATTTGTCCAATTTTTCTAGCAGGAGATTTATCATTGATTAAGAAAGTTCCTGTTGCTCTATCTAAAGTATCAGCTAAAACTTTTGCTTTTGGATTATTTTGAGTATTAGATAAATGTTCAAATGAAGCAGCAAGTGCCATAAATTCACCTAAAGAATCCCATCTTAAATAATCTTCTTCTTGGAATTGTTGAACATGTTTAGGTGCACTTCCTCCTGCACCAGTTTCAAATAATCCTCCACCTTGCATTAATGGAACGATTGATAACATTTTTGCAGATGTTCCTAATTCTAAAATTGGGAATAAGTCAGTGTTATAATCTCTTAAAATATTTCCAGTTACAGAAATAGTATCAAGTCCAGCTCTCATTCTTTCTAAAGATTTTTTAGTAGCATCAACAGGAGACATAATAGTAATATCTAAACCAGTAGTATCGTGAGTTGGTAAATATTTTTCAACTTTTTTAATCATTTGAGCATCGTGAGCTCTGTTTTTGTCTAACCAGAAAATAGCAGGTGTATTAGATAGTCTTGATCTCGTAACTGCTAATTTAATCCAATCTTGAATTGGTGCATCTTTAGTTTGGCACATTCTGAAAATATCACCGTCTTCAACATCAAATGAGAATACAGCATTTCCATCTTTGTCAATAACTTTGATTTGACCATTTGCTTTTGCTTGGAAAGTTTTGTCATGTGAACCATATTCTTCAGCTTTTTGAGCCATTAATCCAACATTAGGAACAGTTCCGATAGTTGTAACATCTAATGCTCCATGTTCTTTACAATCATCAATTACAGCTTTAAAACTTGCAGCATATGCTCTATCTGGAATCATAGCAATTGTATCTTCTTCTTTATCAGAAGCATTCCACATTTTTCCACCACCTTTAATCATAGCTGGCATAGAAGCATCAATAATAACATCCGAAGGAACATGTAAGTTTGTAATTCCTTTTGCAGAGTTTACCATTGCAAGTCTTGGTTGTTTTGCATAAATTGCATCAATATCAGCTAAAATTTCAGCTTTTTTAGCTGCATCAATAGTTTCTAATTTTGAATATAAGTCACCTAAACCATTATTGAAATTTACACCCATTTCATCAAATAATGCACCATATTTAGCAATTAAATCTTTGAAATATACTTTTACAGCAAACCCAAACATAATTGGATCTGAATTTTTCATCATTGTAGCTTTTAAGTGTAAAGATAATAATACATCTTCTTGTTTAGCTCTTTCAATTGTTTTTGCATAAAAATCTTGTAATGCTTTAGCACTCATAACAGTTGCATCAATAATTTCACCTGCTAATACTTTTGTAGAAGCTTTTAATACAGTTTCAGCACCATTTTTGTCAAAGAAAGAGATTTTTAAATCATTTGCTTCATCAAAAGTTTTTGATACTTCTGAACCATAAAAGTCACCTGAATCCATACAAGCAACATCAGTTTTAGAATCTTTTGTCCATTTACCCATTCTGTGAGGATTAGCTTTTGCGTAGTTTTTAACTGCACCTGGAGCTCTTCTGTCAGAATTTCCTTCTCTTAATACTGGGTTAACAGCAGAACCTGTAATTTTTGAGTATCTAGCTGTAATTTCTTCACTAGCATCATAATTAGGTATGTTGTAACCTTTTGCTTGTAATTCTGCAATTGCAGCTTTTAGTTGAGGAATAGAAGCTGAAATATTTGGTAATTTAATAATATTAGCTTCAGGATCTTGTGTTAAAGCTCCAAGTTCTGCTAAATCATCACTGATTTTTTGTTCAGGTGTTAAGTTCTCAGGGAAGTTAGCTAAAATTCTTCCAGCTAAAGAAATATCTTTTGTAACCATTTCAATACCAGAACTTTTTGTAAAAGCTTTGATAATTGGTAAAAAAGAGTATGTTGCTAAAGCTGGAGCTTCATCAACTTTTGTGTAAATGATTTTTGACATATTTTTTCCTAAATTTGAATTTTAATGTTGGAGATATATTAGCTAGATTTGATTTTAAGGAAATTGAAAGTTGAAAATATTTAAAGTCGTGAAAATTTGATTGTTTCAAATTTTCACAAGTTGTCTTAATTTATATTGTTAAATAAATCTTTAATTGAAGATGGTTTTTGTTTTGTTACATCAGTTTTCATAATAGTTTCAGCTTCTTCATCAATTTTTGTTTCAATATCTTTAACTTTTGTATAAGTTTTTTCTACACCAACATTTGCTTTTATATTAGCTTGATGTTCTTCAAATGTACTTGCAAATTTATGAAGACCAGTTTTGTTTTCTCTAACAAAATATAAATAATTACTTTTTACAGGAAAAATAGCAGCTTTGATTGCATTTAAACTTACTGCACAAACAGGATCTTTAGGAAGTCCTACAAACTTATACGTATTATAAGATGTATTATCTTCACGTATTCTATCTGCTGTTACAATTTCATTTGAATATTTTCCATAATTTAAAGTTCCATCCATTTGGAGCTTCATTCCTTTTTTTAGTCTATTATGTATTACACTTGCAACTATTGGCATCTCATTTGTTGTTGCAGCTTCTTTTTGTATTACAGAGGCTAAAATAAGATAGTTAAACCATTTATTTTTATCATACATACCAAAAATCTTTTTAGAAAATTCTTCATATTTTTTATTTGTTTGAGAAAACAGATAAAAAATCATATAATCTTCTTTCATTCCTAAAGGTAAAGAATATGTATCTGCTAAAATATTTCCATCAGCTTTAAAAGCATATTCATTGTATAGTTGAGTTAGCTTTTCTTCTGAAAGATTAAACTCATTTGCTAATTTTTTTAGAAACACATATGATGTTTCGCCAGGAATTAATGTAATATCTTTTAAAGCAGCTTTTGATGTGATTAGTTTATAAATAAAATCCATTTTAGTTAATTTATTTTGATTTATATCTATCCAACCACTTTGAACATAACCCATTGATTTGATAATCAAAGCATCCAAATTATTCATCTCATATCCACTTTTATTTAAGTATGATATAATATTGGCCGTACTGCCTTTAGGAATAAACAATACTTTTGTAGAAGTTACTGGCATTGTTACATAAAATAAAACAACAACAAAACAAATAAGGATAAAATCGATTATGTTGAAGAGTATTAAACTTCTACTTCTACTGTTTTTTTTAATTATATTATTACTTCTTTCATCTTTGTATTGGGGCATAAAAATAGACTCTTTCTCTCTTTCAAATTTTTCAGTTTCGCAATTCTATATTAAAATGGATAAAAAACTTATTTTGGATATTGGGAATCTAGAGTATAAGTCTAAAAAAACTCAAACAAAAAGCTCATTTGATGATTTAAAAAAAGATATTGAATTATTACCTAAAGTATTAATGCTTTTTCAAAAAATAAATATAAAAAAGTTAAAAATTGATGATAATGAGTTTAAAATAGTTCTGGATGAAAATAATTTATATCTTGATAATAAATATATAAATATTTCTTCAAAATTGGATGTTGCATCTAATCAAATTTTATTTGAATTATCTTCTTTATATTTAAAAGATATAGATATATTATTTGATGGGAAAATTAAAATAGACTATTTTACTGAAGAATTGAATTATTTTGGAAAATTTTATTATCAAGATTTAGAAGCAAATTTAAATATAGATATGACAAAAGAATTAGCTAAATTTTATATTGTTAGTTCTCCTTTTAAAAGTTTAAAATTTCTAAAAAATTTTTTAGATTTACCAAAAACAGCAGAAGAATGGATGTATGATAATGTTGAAGGTAATATAACTTTAGAAGGTTTATATGCAGAATTTGATTTGAAAAATAATAAATTAATTGAAAAATCTTTAAATGGAAAAGCACATATTGAAAATGCAAAAATTAAATTTCATCAAGATGTAGATGCTATTCAAACTAAAAATCTCGATATTACTTTTAAAGATGATAATTTATATTTTAATTTAATAGAACCAACTTTTAAAGATAAAAGTTTAGAAGGAAGTTATGTAACTATTCATAATTTAGCAAGTGCACAAAATGGGGAAGTTGAAGTAAATATAAAAACAAATAGTAAACTAGATAAAGATATTTTAGATATTTTAAAAGCTTACAAAATAAATCTTCCCTTAGTTCAAAAAAGTGGAACTACAGATGCAACTTTGACTTTGATTTTTCCATATGAACTAGAAAAATCTATGACAACTAAAGGTGAATTTTTAGTAAATGATGCAGAAATTTCAATAGGAAATTTTTCTTTTAATAGTAAAACTGCAACGGTAATTTTAGATGGAAGTAATGTATTAGTAAAAGATGCAGATTTTAAATACAAAGATATGATAGATGCTTTAGTAAATATAAATATTGATACAAAAACCTTAAAATCTTCAGGTGATACAATTATAAATTCTTTAATAATAAAAAAAGAAAATGGAGAAAAAATAATTGATATAAAAGATAAAAAAACAGCTTTAGATATGGATTTTAACAAAGATACAACTATAGACTTAAAAGATTTAGAAACAACTATAAAAATAGCTGATTTAATTTATGTAAATATAAATAATTTATCAAAAATTTATCCATATTCAAAGCTTTTAAAAGATATTTCAATAAAAGATGGAAATATCTCTTTAGATATAAAAGATGACAAAAATATCAAATTTAAAGCTTTAATAAAAGGTTTAAACTTACCTCTTAAAAAAGATGGGCAAAGTATTGAAAATCTTGATATTGTAGGAAATATTAGTGGTAAAAATATAGATATTCACTCAATTGATGAAAATATAAAAGTTGAAATAAAAGATGATTTAAAAATTTATTTAAATAATCTTTTTATAACTATCGATACAAAAAAACAAGATACAAATAATATAAATCAAAAGATGAATTTATATCTAACAAATGATGAAATAGATTTAAATGGAACAATTTACAAGATAAAAAATGCAAATCTATCAATAAAAAAAGAAGAAATAAATTTTGAAGCAAATTTAAAAGAGTTAGATCTTCCACTCAAAAAGAATGGAAAAAAGATCAATGAATTGACACTTTTGGGAATATATAAAAATAATTATACAAAATTAAACACAAAAAATAATGATTTGATTTTGGAATTAAAAAATGAAAATTTATCATTAAATATTAATGGTTATGATATTTTATATTCAAGTGAAGATAAAGAAGAAGATAATAGCTATAAAAATATTAATATTATAGGAAATAGTTCAAATATAATAGTGAATGATAAATATAAGTTTTTATCTGATACTTTTGAAATAAGAGTGAGAGAAAATGAAAAATTTATTCATTTAAAACATAAAAAAAGTGATATTACATTTAAAGAGTCAAAAGATAAAAAAATAGATATTTTCACAAGTGATATAAGTGATGAGTTTGTAAATGCAATTTTTGATAAAAATATTTTTAAAGGTGGAAATATACTTTTTTTAGCAAATGGAGACATAAATAATTTAAATGGGAAAATAATTATTGAAAATAGTAATATTGAAGATTTAGCAATCTTAAATAATCTTTTAATATTTATTCACACTTCTCCTGCTCTTGTAAATCCTCTTTTAGCTGTTCCTTCTGTTGTAGGAATGGCAACAAATCAAGGATTTAATTTAACTGCATACAAAATAGTAAATGGTGTTATGGAGTTTAATTATAGTAAAGAAAAAGAGTTAATAGATGTTAAAAAATTAGTAACTATTGGAAATGGTATTGATTTTGAAGGTAAAGGAAAAGTAAATTTAAATGATTTAACTTTAGATTCAGAGATAAAATTAATTTTTCTAAAAGACTATTCAAAAATCGTAGGTGCAATACCTGTAGTTAATTATGTTTTATTAGGAGATAGTAATAGAGTTGAAACACAAGTAAATGTTTTTGGGGAATTATCAAATCCAAAAATTTCAACAAATTTAACAAAAGAGACTTTTAGTATTCCAGTTAATATTGCAAAAAGAATATTAAGTTCACCATCAATGCTTTTAGATTTTATAAAAGGAAATGATGAAAGTGAAAAAAAAGAAGAAAAAAGTAGTGAAGAGTTAATAAATAAGCCTTTAAAATAAAGGCTTATTCATTTCTTAAAACATCAATTACATCTATATTTGTAGCTTTTGAAGCTGGGTAATATGATGAAATAAGTACGATTATAACTGCTCCAATGATTATAGAAACAAAATCAGTTAATGCTAAATCAAGCGGTAATTTTGCACTTCCATAAACATCTGCTGGCAAAGTAACAATATCAAAATTATCTAGTAACCAATATCCAAAAAAACCTAACGCAATTCCTGTTAAAATCCCTGAAAATCCTATGATTGTACCAACTCTTAAAAATATTGTTTTTATCTCTTTTGCACTGGCTCCCATTGATAAAAGTAGGGCGATTTCTTTTCTTCTACTCATAACTGTCATTAGAAGTGATGAAATAATATTTAGTGAAGCTACTAAAATGATTAGCATTAAAACTATAAACAAAGCTGTTTTTTCCATTTTCATAGCTGCAAAGAAGTTACCATTTTGCTGCCACCAACCAACAATTCCTGTATTTGTATTTTGTAATGAAATTTTTAATTTTTCAATATCAGCAAAAGCATCTTCTGAATAGATATGTATCCCATCATAAATATTTGGTTCTTTTTTTAATAGAGTTTGTAAAGAGTCAATTGTTGTGTACATATAAGCTTTATCATAAGCATTTAAGCCAGAAGTAAACGAAGTAAGATAAGTAAATCTTTTCATTTTTGGCATCATTGAAAAACCAGTCGGATTTAATTCTGTAAAATATAAAGTAGTTTTAACGCCATTGTTTAAATATAATTTATCAGTTATTCCAGAACCTGTAATTACATCATATTTATTTATTAACAAATCCCCAATAGCCTCTTTAAAAATATGATTAATTTGTGCTTCTTTTTCCGGAATTACACCAAAAATCATTCCTCCACTCATTATGTCACCATTTTGAATAATAGCTTGTGATGAAACAAAAGGAGAGAATTTTAAATAAGGATATTCTTTTTGAAGTTTTTCAAGTAATTCTTCATTCACTGAATTGTCAATTTTTGGATAAATTGTTAATGGATAATTCATAGTAAATAGTTTTTTTTCAAACTCTTTAGCTGTTCCATTCATAATAGCCATAGAAAGAATTAAAACCATAACACCAATAGAAACTCCTATAAATGCTAGAATAGCACTTATAGAGATGAAAGGATTTTTTTTATCAAATCTTAGATATTTTTTTACAATAAAATTGACTAATTTTTTATTCAAATTAGTTTCCTGCTACTAAACCAATTTTTGGGCCACTTTTCCCACAACATTGTTTATATTTCAATCCACTTCCACAAGGACAAGGTTCATTTCTAGCAATTTTTTTATCACTATTTCGTACAGCTTCTTGTGCAATATTTGTAGTTATATGCTCTGTTGCTTCTTCCATTTGTTCTTTCATTCTTGCAATTGCTTCTTGTTCTTTTTCTCTGTCTTCATTTGATTGAAGTTGAATAGTAAATAAAATTTTGATAATTTCATGTTTAATATTTGAAATTAATTCTATAAACATATTATATGACTCTTTTTTATACTCAACAAGTGGATCTTTTTGGTTATAACCTCGAAGACCAATTCCTGCTTTTAAAGTATCCATAGCATATAAATGTTCTCTCCAAGCATTATCTAAAATTTGTAAATATAAGATTCTTTCGATTTCACTTTTTTGTTCTGGTGCAGCCATTGACATTTTTTTAGTATAAACTTCTTTTAAAATAGAGGCTAAATTAGACTCTAAATTTTCATAAGAATCACTTTTTAATGCTTCTTCATTAACTACTAAATGCAACTCCTCTTGTAATTTACTTTTAATAAATTCATAATCAAAATCTTCTTCAGGCATACCATGAATAATATTTGCTTCACTTAATAGATTTTGTACATATTCAAGTCTATTTTCGTCAAGTTTTGAATCAATATCATAATCACTTTTTAATAAATCATTTCTAAATGTATAAATCACTTTTCTTTGTTCATTTGCAACATCATCATATTCAAGTAAGTGTTTTCTGCTTTCAAAATGCATTGATTCTACTTTTTTCTGAGCATTTTCAACAGCACGTGTAACCATTCTTGATTCGATATGTTCACCTTCTTCAATACCAAGTCTTTCCATAATTCCTTTTATTTTATCACTTCCAAAGATTCTTAAAAGATTATCTTCTAAAGATAAATAAAATTGAGATTCTCCAACATCACCTTGACGTCCAGATCTTCCTCTTAATTGGTTATCAATTCTTCTAGATTCATGTCTTTCAGTTCCAATAATTGCTAAACCACCTAAATCTAAAATCTCTTGTGTAAGTTTAATATCAACTCCCCGTCCAGCCATATTTGTTGCAATTGTAACTGCACCTTTTTGACCAGCATCAGCAATAATTTTCCCTTCTTTTTCATGTTGTTTTGCATTTAAAACTGTATGAGGGATTTTTTTATCAACTAAAATTTTATGTAGTTTTTCTGATTTTTCAATTGAAGCAGTCCCCACAAGAACAGGTTGACCTTTTTCATGAAATTCTTTGATTTTATTGCAAACAGCTTCAAATTTTTCTTTTTCACTTTTATAAATTAAATCATTTTTATCTATTCTTTGAACAGGAACATTTGTAGGAATAGAAACAACATCAAGGTTATAAATTTCCGCAAATTCTGTAGCTTCTGTTTGAGCTGTTCCTGTCATACCAGCTAATTTTTTATACATTCTAAAATAATTTTGGAATGTAATATCTGCTAAAGTTTGTGATTCATCCTGAATTGCTACACCTTCTTTTGCTTCAAGTGCTTGGTGTAATCCTTCACTAAATCTTCTTCCTTCACTTAATCTTCCTGTAAATTCATCAACAATTACAATTTGATTATCTTTTACAACATAATCAACATCTTTTTCAAAGATATAGTTTGCTTTTAAAGCTTGATCAAGAGAGTGAGAAAGCATTGCATTTTCAAGTGAATAAAGATTATCTACACCAAAAAGTTTTTCGGCATTTTCATGCCCTTGTTCTGTAAGCGTAACAGCTCTATTTTTTTCATCAACAATAAAATCACCAGTTGTTGATGGTTTTTCAGAAGAATTTTTTGGTTCTATTAATTTACCAAGTTCAAGTTTTAAAGCTATTTCATTTGCTTTTACATAATTTGAATTTTTGTGATTTGTTGGACCTGAAATAATAAGTGGAGTTCTTGCTTCATCAATTAAAATTGAGTCAACTTCATCTACAATTACAAAGTTATGTTCTCTTTGAACTTTTTCATTGATATCGTAATTCATATTATCTCTTAGATAATCAAACCCAAATTCATTGTTTGTACCGTATGTTATATCACAAGCATATTGAGCACGTCTTTCTTCATCATTTCTTAATCCACCAACAATTGCTCCAACGCTATAGCCTAAAAAATTATATAAAGGTGTTAATTCATTAGCATCTCTAGCAGCAAGATAGTCATTTACTGTTACAACATGAACACCTTTTCCAGTTAGTGCATTTAATGCAACTGCAAGTGAACCAACCAAAGTTTTACCTTCTCCTGTTTTCATCTCTGCAATTCTTCCATCATGTAAAACCATTGCTCCAATTAATTGAACATCATAAGGTCTCATTCCAAGGGCTCTTTTACTAGCTTCTCTTGTAATTGCAAAAGATTCAAACAATACGTCATTTAATGATTTTTCTTCTTTTTGTACAAGCTCTTTTAGCTTATTGAATTCATTTTTTAGTTCATCATCACTTAAATTTTCATATTTACTTTCTAAAGCTGTAATTGATTCAGCTTTCTTTCTATATTTTTTTACTTCTCTATCATTTCTTGTACCAAAAATTTTTGAAAAAACATTTAACATAAAATTAGTTCCTTTTCGTTATAATCGCAAGATTATATAAAAAAAAAGGTTAAAGTATGTTTTATAAATCGCTAATTTTATTAGTACTCTTTTGTATTTCTTGTGTAGCTTCGAGTGATATAAGAAATTTAGACTCATTTAAAGCAAGTTTTACTCAAATTATTACATCAAGTTCTAATAATATTATTGAATATAAAGGTGAAGTTTTTATCAAAAAAAGTGGGAAAATTTTATGGAAATATGAAACACCAGTTGTTAAAAATGTGTACATAAATAACGACTTCGCAATAGTTGATGAACCAGAACTCGAACAAGCAATATTTACTCAATTAGAAAGTGAAATAAATATAATAAAATTATTAAATACTTCTAAAAAAATGGATAATGATACTTACTCTACAAATATAGATGATGTTGAGTATTTAATTACATTATCAAAAAATGATGAAAAAATCAAAGAAATAAAATATAAAGATAAACTTGAAAATAATGTAGAAATTAAATTTTCAAATGTTATACAAAATGGTGAAATTTCTGATGAAATTTTCAAATTTATAGTTCCTGAGTATTATGATATTATAAGAAAATAGAATTTAAGAATTAAAAGCTATAATTTCATTTAGGTAAACCAGACAATAGCTTAGAAATTTCTAAGAGGAAAGTCCGGGCTGCTGTGAAGTATGGTTCCATTTAAATAATGGCTAGGGTAACCTAAGGGATAGTGCAACAGAAAGTAAACAGCCGATTTTCGGTGATGGTGAAACGGTGAGGTAAGAGCTTACCAGCATTTTGAGTAATCTTAATGGCTATGTAAACCCAACCTGCAGCAAGAAGACTAGGTAATTACTTCACAATTTTGGTCTTCGCAAGACTACTAAAGTAATTTAGTAGCTAGATAAATTATTGTCTTAATAACAAAACGCGGCTTATTGGTTTACCTAATTTAATCAAATTTAAATTTGTATTAAAACTTCTTTGTTAATCAACTATCTAAACTTTAATGTGTTAAAGCTTATTCAAAATTTCTAAAAAAAATCAATATCTTAATTTATGTGGATTTATATTAAAATTGCAAAAAAATTAGTATATAAAGATAAAAATGAAAAAAAGCATTATAGAAAATAGAGAGATATTATCAATTGAAGATGGTATTCATGATACAAATTTAAAAAGTGTAAAGATATTTAAAACAAAAAATTATGAACCAAAAAGTCCTTTAATCTATGATGTTTGTTTAATACTTGTACTTCAAGGCAAAAAGATTGCAAATCTTGCAAACAATCGATTTATCTTTGATTGTGATAACTATTTAGTAGTTCCAACTACACTCCCTTTAGAGTGTGAAACTTATGCAACAAAAGATGAACCTTTTATTTGTTTGATTATTTCACTTGATAGAGAAATGATGGTGGATATTATTGAAGAATTAAAACAAAAAAATTTCAATACTCAAAATCTAAATAATATGGGAATTTTTTCAGATAAAGTTACTGTTCAAATTGAACAAACAACTGAAAAATTATTGGATATTTTAGAATCAAAAGAAGAATCAATAATTTTAGGTGATGGTGTTTTAAAAGAGCTGTTTTATAGAATTGCCATTGGGCAAAATGCTCAAATGCTTCATAAAATGTTTTTAGAAGAAAACAATGAATCTAAAATTGCAAAAGCTTTAAAACATATCCATGATAATTATAATAAAAGCCTAGATATGGACTCATTAGCACGTATTTGTGATATGAGTGTTTCTTCATTTCATAATCATTTTAAAATAATTACATCACATACTCCTTTACAGTACATCAAAAAAATTCGATTAACAAAAGCAAAAGATTTATTAATAAAATATGATTATAAAGCTGTTGATGTAGCAAATGAGTTAGGATATGATAATCCTTCACATTTTAGTAGAGATTTCAAAAATTATTTTGGGTATTCGCCTAAAGAGGCAAAAGCCTCTTTATAAGTATTTTTAGTAGAACAAAAAGTTTTAAGCTACCATAGAACGATTTAAAATATTTGCAACTTTTTCTAAAGTTACAGTTCCATTTTCACCAATTTCTAAATAACCATGAGATTTAAATGCATTATGAACATTTTCAATAACTTTATTATCAATTTCATATTCAGTTAATTTTGTAGGAACTCCTACACTTTCAAATATTTCTTCAATTTTTTTGATAATAGCTTCATTGTTATTTTCAATTCCAAACACATTTTTACCAAATTGTGCTAATTTTTCTTGTTTTTCTTCAATCATTTCTCTTAATAAGTGAGGAAGAACAACTGCTAATGATCTTGCGTGGTCAAGGTTATAAAATGCTGTTAATTCGTGACCAATTATATGTGTTGACCAATCTTGACAAACACCGTTTGCAAGTTGGAAATTTAATGCTTGATTACAAATGTGCATTAAGTTTTCTTGCCACCATAATGTTCTTCTCTCACTCCATTTGTTTGCAAGAGTTACTAAACCTTTATATAAAGTTTCAGCATAACCATCATTTACTAATAAATCATTTGTTTTAGTTAAATATTGCTCAGAAATATGAACAAATGCATCTACTAAACCATTTCCTAGTTGTCTATCACTTAATGTTCCCATAAATGAAGGGTCTAGAACTGCAAATTTTGGGTAAGAATAATCTGAAAAATACATTCTTTTCTCATCTGTAGTTTTTCTTGAAACAACTGTTAAGTTATTTGATTCTGAACCAGTTGCAGCTAAAGTTAAAACAACTCCGATTGGAAGTGCTTTTTCAACTACTGCTGTTCCATCTAAAAAGTCCCAACCATCTCCATCATATAATGATGCAGCTGCAAGATATTTAGAACCATCAATAACAGAACCTCCACCAACTGCTAAAATAAAGTCAACACCTTCACTTCTAACAAGTTCAACAGCTTTATTCATTGTTTCAACTGTTGGGTTTACTTCAACTCCACCAAATTCTACCCATTTGTGACCATTTAATGCTTCAATAACTTGCTCATAAGCACCATTTTTTTTAATTGATCCACCACCATAAACTACTAATACTTTTTTATCTTTTGGAATAAGATTAGCAATCTCTTTTATTTTTCCTTTTCCAAACTCTATTCCTGTTGGGTTATGATAAGAAAATTCCATATTTTAAATCCTTCAAATTATTTTTGTAAGGGAATTATAAAAATAATAGAAAAAGATTTAAAGACCAAATTCTACAAATCACATACCAAATTCTACAAATGAAAAATTATAATGCTCTATGATAGTTTAGAAGATAGAAGTGATACGCATATATAGCTTGATGAAATACAAATATAGATTGAATATTTACCTTTTTTATATTTTTATAATCATTATGACATTTAGATAAATCGAGTATTTTATGTATTTTTATATAATTTCGATATTATTTCATTATACAACTATGTAAGGTATGGCGTGAGTACAATTATCTCTAAAATTATTATTTTATTATTTTGTATTATTTCTTTTTTACATTCTGCTGAACAAAATAAAAAAATCGCTTATATAGTATCTGATTTAGAAATTCCATTTTGGCAAATAATGGCGAAAGGAATAAAAGCAAAAGCTTCTAAATTAGGTTATGACATTGAAATTTATAGTTCAAATAATCTAAAAAAAATTGAGCTGGAAAATCTAGTTAAAGCTATTTCTTCTAGAGTAGATGGTTTGATTCTTTCACCAATTAACTCATCAACAGCTGTTACTCTTTTAGAACTTGCAAAAAATGCAAATATTCCTGTTGTTATATCTGATATAGGTACAAATAGTGGTGAATATGTCTCTTTTATATCTTCTGATAATAAAAAAGGTGCTTATGAACTAGGTAAAATCTTAACTAAAAAAATGACCGAACTTTCTTGGGACAAAGAAGGTACAGTTGGTATTATCTCAATTCCTCAAAAAAGAACAAATGGAAAAGATAGAACTTTAGGTTTTATAAAAGCACTAAATGAATCAGACATAAAAAGTGCAGGTTTGTATCAACAAGTAAATTTTTCGTATAAAGAAACATATGATTACTCTTTAAAATTAATAGAGGAAAAGCCAAAATTGAGAGCGATTTGGCTTCAAGGTTCTGATAAATATAAAGCTACATTAGAAGCTATAAAAGATAGTAAAAAAGAGGGGCAGATTCTTCTTATTTGTTTTGATGTTGAACCTGAATTTTTAGATTTGATAAAAAAAGGTACATTAGTTGGTTCGGCAATGCAACAACCTTATTTAATGGGACAAAAAGCTGTTAGTTCTTTAGATGATTTTTTTAACAATAAAAAAGTTGAAAAAGAACAAAAACTTCCTATTTTAGCCATTTCAAAAGATAATCTTCAAGAAAATTTACCTACAATAAAATTAAATGTATTAGGTATTGAATAATTTATGAAAAATAGAACATTATTACTCTCTTTTCTTACTCCTTTATTATTATGTGTTGTAACAATTATGTCTTTTTATACGATGTATAATTATTCTCAAACAAAAGAAAGAATAATAAGTAACATAAATTTAGATTTAGAATCAATAAATAACCAGTTAAAAGATACCTTACCTTATTTTATAAACTCTTATTCAATAAATGAATATGAAAAAATACTTGAAAATCAAATGAAAGATAAAAATATTTTAGCCATCATAATCAAAGATTATAATTATGGAAAAATATTTAGTAAAGAATTTATTGAAACTGGAAAAATTAAAATAGAAGATAAAATAGTAGAATTTGATTCAACAAATCTAAAACATCAAGAATTACTCACTAAATATTTTTCTTTTAAAAGTCAAACTATAGAAAATACTTCTCATATCAAGATTGCTGAAATATTGATTTATAGTTCAAATGAATTTTTAAAAAATGAACTTAATACTATTATAAAAAAAAGCTTATTAGAGATTTTTATTTCTTCAATTTTCATAATTTTGATTATATTTTTTATAATTAAAGTTTTTGTTTTAAAACCTATTTATACTATTGCTAATGCAATTTTAAATAATGATAAAGATGGAATACCAAAAGATATGATTCCCAAATTTAGTACTAAAGAATTAAATGAATTATCGTTAAAAATGAATGAAATGATTACTACTATAAAAACTTCTAAATCAAAAATTGATGAGATAAATAATAGATTTGAATTGGTTATTGATAGTATAAACGAAGGTATTTGGGATTGGAATTTAATTACGAATGAGGCATATTTCTCTTCTAAATGGAAAAAATTATTAGGGTATGAAGATAATGAAATTGGAAATAATGCAAAATATTTTTTTGATTTAGTTCATCCTGATGATAAAAGTAAAGTAGAGGAAAATTTAAGAAATTATCTAAAAAATCCAGAAAATAATATATATTCTTTAGAAATTAGAATGAAAAATAAATATGGTAAATATACTTGGATTTTAACGAGAGGAAAAGTTATTCTTGATAAAAATAACAAGCCTATTCGAATACTTGGAACACATAGTGATATTAGTTTAAGAAAAGAATTAGAAAAACAAATCATAAAAGAGCGAGATTTTATTTCAACGATTATTGATAATTCAAATGCTGTTATTGTTGTAATTAATAGTGAAGGAGTAATGTTTAAAGTAAATAAATATGCTCAGAAATTTTTAGGTTATACAGAAGAAGAAATATCAAGTGAACCATATTTTTGGTCAAGATTTTTGAATGAAAATGTTAAAGATAAAGTTATAAATATAATTGATGAAGCCAAAAAAGGAAATATGATTAAACATTTTAGAAATTCTTGGATTTCTAGAAATGGTGAGGAAAAAGTATTTGAATGGTCAAATATGCTTGTACAAAAAGAAGATGGTTCAATGGATTATCTTACAACTATCGGAATTGATATAACAGAAAAAGAATTAATAGAAAAACAGATATTTGAGCAAAAACAAGAATTTGAGCTGATTTTTAATTATTCAAAAGATGGTATAGCAATTTTAGATTTAGATTCTAAATTTATAAAATTTAATGAAGCTTTTTTAAATATGACAGAATTAAGTGAAGAGGATTTATTAACTAAAAAATTAATAGATTTTATGATGACAAAAAATGAGAAAAATAAAAAATTATTAGAAGAAGTAATAACAAAAGGATATGTAAGTAATTATGAAGAGACTTTTATAATTAATAATAAAAGAGTTTCAGTAAATTTAAGTTTATCTTTATTACCAGATAAAGAAAGATTTCTTATGGTTATAAAAGATGTAAGTTCTCTAAAAATAATGCAAGAGCAAGCAAAACTAGCATCACTTGGTGAAATGATAGGAAATATTGCCCATCAATGGAGACAACCTTTGAGTTTTATTAGTACAAGTGCAAGTGCACTAAGAGTGAAATCTGAATATGGAATGTTAAATAAAGAAGATATTGAAGAATCTTCTATTGCAATAGTAAAACAAACTGAATATTTATCAAATACAATAGATAATTTTAGAGATTTTATAAAAGAAGATAAATCTTATAAAGAGATAAGTGTTAAAGAAGTTTTAGATAATACTTTGAATCTTGTATATGCTTCTTTACATAATAATTTTATTAATCTTAAATTGGAAGTAAATGATGACTTGTTAATTTTAGGTAATAAAAATGAGTTAACAGAAGCATTTTTAAATATTATTTCAAATAGTAAAGATGTATTAAAAGAAAAGAATGAAGAAGATAGATTTTTATTTATAAAAAGTATAAAACTTGATGAAAATAAACTAGAGTTACAATTTTTGGATAGTGGTGGGGGAATTGATGAATCAATCATTTCTAAAGTGTTAGAACCATACTTTACTACAAAACATAAATCTCAAGGCACAGGATTGGGGCTTGCCATTGTTGATAAAATTATAAGAGAGAGACATAAAGGGATAATAAATATTCATAATGAAAAGTTTACTTATAATCAAAAACAATATATTGGTGCATGTTTTTCTATTATTTTTGAAAATAAGTTTTAGTCAAACCATTTAACTTGTTCTCTTAAATTTACAACTTCTCCCACGATTATAATGGCTGGTGTTGGTAAATCTTTTGCTTTTTGTGTAATATCTTCCAATGTCCCAACAACTACTTTTTGATCTTTTGTTGTTCCTTTTGAAACAACTGCACAAGGATAATCTTTTCTTTTTCCTAGACTCATTAGTTTTGAAGTAATTAATCCAATATTATGTAATCCCATCAAAAATACTATTGTTTCATCATTTAAAAAAGTTTGCCATTCGATTTGAGATATTTTTTTATTTGGTGTTTCATGCCCAGTTACTACTCTAAATGAAGTTGTTATTCCCCTATGAGTTACAGGTATTCCAGCATAAGCTGGAACTGCTACACTTGAGCTAATTCCTGGAATTATTTCAAATTTTATTCCTCTTTTGTGAAGATAAATAGCTTCTTCACCACCACGCCCGAAAACAAATGGATCTCCACCTTTTAATCTTACAATGACTTTATTACTGTATTTTAAAGCACTTTGATAAATTATTTCATTTATCTCTTCTTGAGGAACAGAGTGATTTCCACTCTCTTTTCCTACAAAAATAAATTGACAATCTTTTTTTGCCATTTCTAAAATCTCTGGATTTGCTAATTTATCATAGATTATTACATCAGCTTCACTTATTACTCTAGCTGCTTTTAAAGTAAGTAATTCAATATCTCCAGGACCAGCACCAGTTAGATAAACTCTATTTTCCATTTTAAATTCCTAAATAAATTATGTTTTCAACAATTTTTGTTTCATACACATTTGTACAACCATGGTCATTTCCTAAAGCTTCACCACTTTTTAAATCAATATTCCAGTTATGAAGTGGACAAGTAACAATATGTTCATGAACTAATCCTTCACTTAATTTTCCTTTTTTATGAGGACAAGTATTGTTTACTGCAAAGATTGAATCATCTTTAGTTTTAAAGATTGCAATTTGTAAATCACCAATTTCTATCACTCTTGAACCCATAAAAGGAATTTCTTCTATACTTACAATTTTGTACCATTTTTTCATCTTAAAACTCCTTTGCTTCAAAACTATGTGATTCTTCTGGATTGATTACAATTGTAGAAAACTCTTTTGTAAATTCATCTTCTATTGCTTTAGCCCAAGGGTCAACTTGTGCTGATTTTTGTGATTCTTCAAATCTTAGAGCATAAAAGGCTCTTTTTTCTTTATCTAAAATTACATCTTTTACATATTGCAGTCCAACTCGCTCAACCCAGTGAGCAGTTCTTTCTAAATAGTAGGCATCTTCTCTATAAAACTGCATAAATGCTTTTGTATATTCGATTAACTCTTCATCAGTTTCCACTTTACAAAGTAGGTCTGTAACTCGCACTTTTATACCACCATTTCCAGCTATATGAATTTCCCATCCAGAATCAACTCCAACTACACCAAAATCTTTGATAGTTGCTTCTGCACAGTTTCTAGGGCATCCTGAAACTGCTAGTTTATATTTGTGCGGAGTCCAACTTCCCCAAGTGATTTTTTCTAAAAGAACTCCCATATTCATAGAATCTTGAGTTCCAAATCTACAATAAGTATTTCCAACACAAGTTTTAACAGTTCTTAATCCTTTTGCATAAGCTTGACCTGAAACAAAACCACAATCATTTAAATCTTTCCACATTGGCTCTAATTGCTCTTTTTTAACTCCAAGCATATCAAGTCTTTGACCACCAGTAAATTTAACTGTTGGAACATCATATTTAACTGCAATATCTGCAATATCTTTAAGTTCTTGTGGAGATGTAAGCCCACCCCAAATTCTAGGAACTACTGAATAAGTTCCATCTTTTTGGATATTTGCAAACATTCTATCATTTACTAAAGCACTTCTTTTATCATTTTTGTATTTATCATCATTGTATTTTACAAGTAAGTAATAGTTGATAGCTGGTCGGCATTTTGCACAACCATCACTTGTTTTCCACTCAAGTTTTTTAAATACATCATAAACAGTTTCAAATTCACCTTCATTAATTGCAACTTTAATTTCTTTGTGTCCTAAAGTTGTACAAGAACAAATTCCCTCTTCAATCGCATTATACTCATCACCTAAAGTATTTACTAAAATTTGTTCAACTAAACCACTACAAGAGCCACATGAAGCACCAGCTTTTGTGCAAGATTTTACATCAGAGAGTGATTTTAAATCCCTTTCTTTTATAGCTCTTACAATATCACCTTTACAAACCCCGTTACATCCACAAACTTCTTCATCATCACTCATACTATTTATATCATTTCCACCATGACCTGTATCACCACTAAGTGCTGATTTACCAAAAAGAATCTTTGTTCTTAAATCACTTATATCTGTCTCTTCTTTTAATAGTTTTAAATACCACGAAGCATCAGATGTATCACCATATAAAACCATTCCAATGATTTTATTATTGTAAATTACTAATTTTTTATAAATACCAACTTTTTCATCTAATAAAATTAAATCTTCAGTTGTAACATCGCCTAAATAATCTCCTGCACTAAATAGGTCAACTCCTGAGATTTTAAGTCTTGTTGATAGAGTTGAGCCATTGTAACCTTCTGTTTTAACATCTGCTAAATATTTAGCTAAAACTTTTGCTTGTTCATATAAAGGAGCAACTAAACCATAAGTATTTCCTTTATGTTCTACACACTCTCCTATAGCAAAAATATTTTCATCACTTGTTTGTAAAAAATCATTTACAACAATACCTTTGTTACATTCTAATGTTGCATCTATTGCTAAACTTTTATTTGGAATAATTCCTGTTGCAAAAACTACAATATTTGATTCAACAACACTTCCATCACTAAATGTTACCTTTTCTACTTCCTTTTCACCATCAATTTGTGTTACAGTAGTGTTTAGTTTAAATTCTATTCCATAAGATTCAAGATTTTTTTGTAAAAGTTTTCCACCCATAGAATCTAGTTGTTGAGAAAGAATTGAGCTACTTCTATGAACTAAAATAGTTTTAATTCCATGTTTTGCGATTCCATAAGCAGCTTCAAGTCCAAGTAATCCACCACCAACAACCACAGCTGTTTTTGATTTATTTATAGTTTCTAAAATCGTATCCACATCAGCTTTTGTTCTAAAAGCAATTACATTTTTTAGATTACTTCCAGTAGTTTTAGGAATAAAAGCAAGTGAACCAGTTGCAATTAGAAGTTTGTCATAAGATTCAACTTTTCCACTAGCACTTGTAATAGTTTTTTCTTCTTTATTGATTGAAATTACTTTATCACCTTTATTTAAAGTGATATTGTTTTGTTCATACCAAGTTTGATGATTTATGATAGTATCTTCAAAATTTTTTTCACTTGAAAGTATGTATGAAAGCATGATTCTATTATAGTTAACATGAGGTTCATCACCATAAATAGTTATATCGTATTTGTCATTTGTAAGTTCAAGTAAATCCTCAATGGTTCGTAAACCACTCATTCCGTTTCCAATTACAACTAATTTCTTTTTCACTTTTCTTTCCTTTAATTCTTATATTTGAATTATCCCATAAAGAAAAAATTTTGTGTTTTAAAAATTGTATATAATTTATTCATTAGTCTTAATTTTAAATTAAATATATAAAAATAAGTATTTTAATAATGTTTATATTTTATTTTAAACTTATTTTTACATTAAATTATTAAATTTAATTTATCTATTTTATAATTGCTGATTTTTTAAATCATTTAAAGAGAAAGTTTCTCTTTTATAACCATATGTCTAATTTGAGTGATGATTTTTTCTTTTATACTTTAGGAAACTTTAAACGTATGAGATTGAACTGCACACAGTTTAAAGTTTGGCTTAGAAGATTTTGGGTTAATTACAATATAAATTTATAATTTTTCTATATTAACTGCACTATGATTATAGTCAGGTTGTAGAGATTCTCTATCATATAAATCATTTGTTAGATAGTTTATTTTTCTATTACTAATAGGTACAAAAATAGTATCTATTTTTATATTGTCAGTGATTAATGCAACTGATTCAATTTGCCCCCGTTTTGAAATGATTCTTATGTTATCTCCATCTTTGATACCTAAAATTTTTGCATTTTTACTATTTATTTCACAAAAATTTAAAGCTTTATGTTTTAAAAGTGTTCTTGGAAGATTTGTTTTTGTTCCACTATGCCATTGGTCACGCGTACGTCCTGTTAATAAAATAAAAGGAAACTCTAAAGAAGTTTTTTCACTTAAAACTTTGTTCTCAACAAAAAATAGATTTCCTTTTTTATCAGGTGTAAAAAACTCTTTATTTTCTCTAATTTTTTCTCCCCAAACAAAAGGTTTTTCTTTTAATTCATCATAAGATGTTTCATAAATATTTAAATGAGGATTTATTTTTGTCATCTCTTGATACTCTTCAAAAATCTCTTTTGGAGAACCAAAACAAAACTCTTTTAGATAGCCTAATTTTTGAGCAATAAGTTGGAAAATTTCCCAATCAGCTTTACAATCAATTGAAACGCGAGTTAATTTTTCTTGTTTAGTGATTGTTCTATCTAAATTTGTTTGAGTTCCTTCTTTTTCTCCCCAAGGAGCAGCAGGAAGTCTAATATGTGCAAATTTTGCTGTTTCAGAGTTTTCATAAGCATTTATCTCCACAACTAATGGAATTTTTTTGATTAACTCTTCCATTTTATTTCTATTTGGAAGATGATAAATTGGGTCAGTATGACAAATAACTAATACATCAAGATCAGCTTCAAGCATTTGAGTTGCTGTAAGTCCTGGTTTATTTGAAACTTTTTTTGTTCCCCAAAATTGATTTACTTTTTTGATAGATTCACTGTCAAATCCTAAATGAACAGCAAGCATAGTTGAAAGTCCTCCAACTTCTCTTCCTCCCATTGCATTTGGTTGCCCAGTAAGTGAAAATGGACCATTTCCTCTTTTAAATATTTTCCCAGTTAGTAAATGTGTATTTATAATTGCTAAATTTTTATCAACACCTTGAACGGATTGATTTATTCCCATCGTCCAAGCAGTTATGATATTTTCATTTGATTTATACATTTCCCAAAACTCTTCAAATTGCTCTTTTGTAAGACCTGTTCTTTTTAAAAGTTTTGTAGATGGTAATCTTTTAAATTTATTTTGAAGTAGGGTGAAGTTATTTATATGATTTTCTACAAACTCTTTATCTATTAAATTTTCATCAATAATTCTTTTTGTTACAAGATTGAAAAAATCTATATCACTTCCAGGTTTAATTGGTAAATATAAATCAGCATATTTTGCAGTATCTGTAAATCTTGGGTCAATTACAATGATTTTTAAGCCATTTTTTTTAGCGGTTTTTATTCTATTATGAAATACAACATGAGCTTCTGCTGTATTTGCTCCAACTAAAATAAGTAAATTTGCATCATGTACATCATTCATTCTTACTGGAACATAATCAATTCCTAAAGCTTTTTTATAAGCTACAACTGCACTAGACATACAAGTTCTACTATTTGTATCAACATTATTAGAACCTATAAAACCTTTCATAAGTTTATTTGCAATGTAATAATCTTCAGTTAAAAGTTGACCTGAAAGATAAAAGCCAACTTTATCTTTATTTGAAAGAGCAATTCTTGTGGCAATTTGATTTATAGCGCTTTCCCAAGATATAGTCTTAAAATCTTCATTTATACTTTGCCTAAAAATAGGTCTTAAAAGTCTTGTTGGTGTTTGAATACTGATAAGTTCAGAAACACCTTTTGAACAAAGTTTTCCTTCATTTGTTGGATAAACTACATCACCAACTAATTTATTCTCTTCAAATTCTAATCCACATCCAACACCACAATATCCACAAACTGACTTAATCATTGTAAAAAATCCTTATTTTTGCAATTTTTATATTTTATAATCATTATTATACAAAAAATTAATGTAAGATTAAGGAATATATGTTTAAAAAATATACATTATATTGTAAGATAAATTAATTAAAAAAATTATTTCTTTATAATATAAGTTTGCTTTTTATTTTTTTGTGTTATAAATTTATGTTTTTTATTTAAGGAATTATATGGATATTCAGGACAAAGATATAATATTTAGATTTACAAAAGACTTAACACTATTATATTTATCAATAGATAAAAATGATAACTCAATAAATTATTTTAAGAAAATATTCAAGAAAATGATTTTTTCAAATAATGAAATTGATGTATTTAAAAAATTTAATGAAAGTGAAATATCTGTATTAATTGCTGATACAGAAATTCCAGAGCTGGATGTTTTTTCATTAATAACAAGAGTTAAAAAAATAAATCCTAAACTTATCACAATAATTTATTCTCATAATGAAGATAAAGAAGTTTTTATAAAAGCAATCTCTTGTGGAGTAAATGGCTATCTTTCTAAACCTTTAGATGAAAATCAATTTTTAGCTATCTTAAGTAAATTTATAGAAACTGAAAAAATAAAAGTAGATAAATTCTTTTTAAAAAAACAATATGATGCAATTATTGATGAAAATACAATTGTTTCTAAAACAGATAGACATGGGATTATTACCTTTGCAAATGAAAATTTTTGTAAATCATCTGAATATACAAGTTCAGAGTTAATAGGTAAAAGTCATAATATTGTACGACATCCAGAAAATCCAAAAGAGTTATTCAAAGATTTGTGGAATACAATAAAAGTCAAAAAAGAGCCTTGGACAGGAGTATTAAAAAATCTTTCTAAAAGTGGAAAACCTTACTTTATAAAAACAACAATTAAACCTATATTTGACTTAAATGGTGAAATTACTGAGTATATAAGTATAAGAAGTAATGTAAATACTGTAATGAGTGATAAAAAACAGTTGATTGAGAAAATAAATGAAAAAGGTTTGCATCTTTTAATTCTTATACAAATAGAAGATTTTAATATTCTTGATAAGTTTTATAATATGTTGATTGTTGATAAAATTGAAAAAATATTTGGTTTTAATTTATTAACATATTTACCTAATTCTTATATTTTTGATACGATTTATTATTTAGGAAATGGTCAATTTGCATTATTGACCGAGTTTTTTGATTTTTTATCAACTCATACAAATATAAATGATTATTTAAATAGTTTAGTAAAAAATGTAAAAGAATCACGTTTAATCGTTGATGAAATAGAGTATGATTTGAATGTAATTGTTAGTTATTCATTTGGAAGAGAACATTTATATGAAGATTCAAAGTATGGTTTAGATGAGGCAATTAAAAAAAGTGAAATAATTAAATATTCAAATGATTTTTCTATAAAAGAGCAAATAGAAGCTAAAAAAAATATGGAAGTAATCAAAATGGTAAAAATTGCCCTTGAAAATTACAATGTAATTTCTTATTTTCAACCAATAATTAATAATAAAACAAAAAAGATAGAAAAATATGAGTCTTTAGTTAGAATTATTGATGAAAATCAAAATATTTTGTCTCCTCATGAATTTTTAGATATATCAAAAAAAGGTAATTATTACAATAAAATCACTCATAGAGTTTTAGAAAATTCATTTAAAATTCTAAAACAAATTTCAACAAAAATCTCTATAAATCTCTCTTCTTTAGATATAGAAAAAGAAGAGACAAGAAATAAACTTTTTGAATTACTTGAAGAGTATGAAAGTGATAGACATAGAGTTATTTTTGAATTACTAGAAGATGAAAATGTTAAAGATTTTCAAGTTATTAAAGCTTTTATCAAAAAAGTAAAAAGTATGGGTGTTATGATTGCAATTGATGATTTTGGAGCAGGATATTCAAATTTTGAAAGATTATTAGAGTTTAATCCTGATATTTTAAAAATTGATGGAAAATTGATAAAAAATATAGCAAATGATAATTATAGTCGAAATATAGTTGAAACAATAGTTACATTTACAAAAAAACAAAATATTATTACTATTGCTGAATTTGTAGAAAATGAAGAGATTTTTAATATTCTTGATGAATTAGGAGTTGATTATTCTCAAGGTTATTATTTTGGAAAACCTGAGAATATGAATTTTTAATTTGATGAGATTTGTAAAAATAAAATAAAATTTAAAATCAAAAGTAAATAAAATCCAATTTTATAGAACTTTTCAGGTGATTTTTCAAGAAAAGGAGCCTTTTTATCAAAAAATGGTTTTACTTTTGTTGGATTCTCAAGTTCATATTTCATATAAGAATAGTTCTCATATCTTCTATTCTCATCAACACTAATTGCTCTTAATATTATACTATTTAGCCAATCTGGAATTTTTGAGTTTAAAGATTTTGGATTTTTTGGCTTTGAAAAAGATGGATTTTGAAAAGGTTCAATTTCTCCATAAGGATAACTACCTGTTAAAGCTTGATAAATAGTAACTCCTATAGAAAAAATCTCTGTTTTTTCATTTATAGTGCTCTCTTTAAATCTTTCAGGAGCAAGATATGAAGGCGTTCCAGCTTTACTTGTAATAGAAAAGATTTCAGTGATTGAACCAAAATCAATGATTTTAAATATTCTTTTATCATCCCTTTGAATTACAATAATATTTTCAGGTTTTACATCTCCATGAACTAAATTGTATTTTAATAAATACTCTTCCATCGTTATCAAGGTTTTTGTAAGATTTATCGCATCATCAATAGTAAGTTGTCTTTTTTTCAGATATTGTTTTAGATTTACCCCATCAAGTTTTGTCATAAGATAATATCTTGCTGTTCTATATTTTGGAATAAATGATTTTGGAAAAAAACCAGCTTTTAATCTCTTTGCATTCCAAGCCTCTTTTACATATAAATCTAAAATAGTTTCATTGTCTATTGCTTCAAGTGGGGCAAATTTGATTACATATTCTTGCTCATTTTTTTTACAAATCCAAGTTCTATCATTTCTAATCAATGATTGAACTAATTCATAACCATCGATAATATCACCTTTATTTAATTTTTCTGGAATTTTTAAATCTAAGTTTTTTAATATTTCTCTATAATCATTTTCTAAAATTTCTAATACAACAGCTGTTGTATCATCAGAAAGATTATCTTCAACTAAAGAACTAGCTTTTTTAACGATATGATAAGCTCCATTTACTAGATGTTTACTAAGAGTATCACTACTCATTAGGTTGTATAAACCATCACTACACATTAAAATTTTGTCATCTTTTTGGATGTTATTTTCAAAATAGTAAATATCTACATTTTTATCTATACCAATTGCATTTGATAAAACATTATCCATTCCCTCTTCGTTATGATCAATTGATAGTTGAGATAGTTTATTATCTCTTAAAAGATAAATTCTACTATCTCCAACATTTGCACCATAAAGTCTATTTCCTTTGATTACTACAACAGTTACAGTTGTTACATATTCAGGTCTTTCATATTCTTGAATAGATTTTGCATAAAGAATAGAGTTAATCGAAGTTAAAAATTCTTTTATAGCTTTTTCGAAACTCCAAACACTTGGTAGGTTTTTAAAGTTATTGATAATATGATGAGTAACTTTTTTAGCTGCATTTGCACCTTCAACTGCACTTCCAACTCCATCACAAAGTACAGCAATAGTAAAATCTTCAAATTGTTTAATCTCATAAAAATCATCACCAGTTAATTCTTTACCTTTAGCAAGTGAAAAACCTGAAGATTTGATGTTTTCTTTACTCATTAAAATTACCTTTGATATATTTAATTTAAAATTTTATCAAAATCCTAAATTAAATATAAAAAGAGGATTTCCTCTTTTTATATTCTTCCTCCAGAACTTGCTCCCCAAGTTGTTCTCCATCTTGTTTTTACTAAAGAGATTCCAGAAATAGCAACTAAAACTACAGTTGCAAAGATAAAGAATCCAGCTGTATAACCTTCAAATGTACTTTGAGACCATCCTAAAGTTTTAATTAAAGCTGTTCCTCCAAGACCACCAGCACATCCAACAATTCCAGTCATAATACCAATATCTTTACCAAATCTTTGAGGTACTAATTGAAATACTGCACCATTTGCCATACCAAGATTAGCCATGATTAAGAATAATACTAATATAGCTAAACCAAAAGGTAAATTAAATGTTGCGTTTATAATTGCAAGTAAAGAAACTATTCCATAAAAGAAGTATAAAGATTTTACTCCACCTAATTTATCAGCAATTGCTCCACCAACTGGTCTTAAAACTGCACCTGCAAAAATACATAACGCACCAAAATATCCTGCAACAACTAATACATTTGCTTCACTTAAGAAACCTAAACCAAATTCAGTCATTTCAGGTTTATATGTATTTAATAAATATACTTTCATATAGTTTGCAAAACCAACGAAACCACCAAAACTTACCGCATAAAATAGACAAAACCACCAAGTATCTTTATCTTTTAATAGTTTTCCATAATCTTTTAATTTTTTAGGATTAGCTTTATAAACAGTTTCAGGTGCATCTTTTGCCATAAATAAATAAACAAAGAAGATAAAAGTTGATAAAACAGCACCTACTAAAAATACTGATTGCCAACCCCAAATTTCTGCGATTTTAGGAGCAAAAATGAAATCAATAACAACACCAATGTTTCCAGCACCTGCAAGTCCAAGAACAACACCTTGAAGTTTTGGAGGATACCATTGTCCTGCTTGTGGAAGAGCAACAGCAAAAGAACCACCAGCAAATCCTAAAACAAATGCAACTATTAATAACTCATTATAAGTTATTTGTTCACCTTTAAAATAAGCATAAAAAAGACCACAAACAACAACAAATTGTGACATCAAAGCTGTTTTTTTAGCACCAATTTTATCAACTAGAAATCCTAGAAGTACTCTTAATATTGCTCCACCTAATACAGGAATTGCTAATAATGTTGCTTTTTGGTCAGCATTCATTACAAAGTTTTGAGTGATTTTTAATGATTCACTGATTTCTGTAGCTAAAGGACCTAACATCGTCCAAACCATAAAACTAAAATCAAAGTAAAGAAAGGCTGCTAAAACTGTTGGCCAGTGTCCTTGTCCTTTTAATTCTTTTAATGACATTTTGTCTCCTAATTTTTAATTATAAAGAATTATAAATTAATTGGAAAATAAATAATTGATTTTATTGTATAAAAAATATTCAAATATGTTTAAAAATATAAAAATTAATGTTTTAATAAGTTAGTTTTATTAAATTTAGATTTTTATATATCTAAAAAATATAAAAATTAATGTAAAATTAAGTTTAATAAAATATTTGTAAAATACAATAATTATATAGTAAAAATGATACAAGCATATAAATTAGTTTGATTAAAAGTATTTTTTAAGAACTGGTCTAAAAGACCAGTTTAAAGAGATTATTGGATTATATGTCCAACAAATTTTGACATATTATTTAAAATTTTTCCACCACGTCTAAATCCTAAACCACAAGCTTCATAAGCAAAAAATACTCCTGCTTGATAATAATTTCCATTTGAATCTTTTGGAAATTCTACAAATTCTTGATAGATTGGTTTATGACCAGCGTATTCTCCACTTGTTTGCTCATCGATAGTTCCATCTGAATTGATGATTTTAGTATTTGCACCTTCTCTTCCAAAACATCTTTTTTCAACTTGTTTTTTATCGACTAATGGTTCAAAAGAGGTTTCTAAAAGTAGAGGATGATTTGGATATAAATCCCATAAAATTTTCATAAATCCTTTTGATTGAAACATCAAAGTATATGCAGGATTAAAAATAATAGCTTTTTTTTCTTTTATAATTTCAGTTAAAAGTAGGGCTAATTCACTCTCTTCGATTCCTATATTTTCCCAAGGAATTAATTTAAACCAAAATTCAAAAAGTTCATCATTTTTAAATATTCCATCATCACTAAATTGTACATTTTCAATAAATTCAAAATCAGTATTAAATCCAGCTTCACTAGCAATATGTTGTAATAGTTTTGTAGTATTTATATCTTCTGTTGAACTTGAAATTGAAGAAAATAGTATTTTCCAACCAAGTGTTGAGTAATATTCTTCAAATTTTTCAATATTTGTATCTAAAGTAATTATTCTTTTAAAATTATCTTTTAAAGCTTCATATAAACCATTAAATTGACTCATCTCATCTAAACCATTAGCTTTTAACATTGCCCATTGAATGATAGCTGTTTCAAAGAGTGAAGTTGGTGTATCAGCATTAAATTCAATCAGTTTTATAGGTTGTCCATCTATTCCACCAGCTAAATCAAATCTTGAGTATAAATGCCAGTGAACATTACTTTCCCAAGATTCTTTTATGATTTCTACAAGATTAAAAGGAATATTTAATTCATGAAATAAATTGTTTTCAATTACATACTCTCCTGCTTCTATAAACATATCGTATAATTCATTACAAGCTTCATAATAAGCATTTGCTTCTTCTTCATTTATAACAACTATTTCATCACTTACATAAGATGAATTATCGCTATCTGTATGCCAAACAAAACCAATAGATTCTAAATATTCATCACTCAAAGGAGTTAATTTTTTTAATTTCATTTTTAACCTCCAAATACTGATGAACCAGAAGATTTAGTTGTATTAGAATTACTTGTATTCCCAAAAAATCCAGTTTTTTTAGTTGAACTATTTGTATTAGTTCCCGTTGATGGGCTTTTTGAAAAAGAACTTTGAGATTTACTATAAGTTTGAGGTGATTTATATTGTGTTTGTCTTTGATTTTGATAATTTTGATTATTGAATAATTTATTTCCAAGCCAAGAACCAATCATTGCACCTGCAATTGAAGACAATAAAACTCCACCAAGTCCCATTCCACCATTACTTACTTCAGCATTTGGATTAGTAAGTGCAGAAGTTCCAGCATCAATCTTTGCTTCTTCTTCTCTTACAAGTTTATCTATTTCTTCTTGAGTCAAAATTCTTTCAGTTCCATCAGGATTTCTTAAAACAATAGTAGTTTTTGAAGCAGGAAATTCATCTGCAATTTTATATTTTCCATCAGCAGATTGTTCAATAATTACAAAAGCACCTTGTTTTTGACTTGCATTTGTAAAAGCATCATTTTGACCTTGATTTTGGTTATTGCTTCCTTTATCATCACAACCTGTAAGTCCAATAACTAAAAACGCACCCAAACCACCAACTATTGCATAATCTGATATTTTTTTAATATAATTTCTTTTTTTCAAAACTAATAATCCTTCCATATTGTATGTATTAATTTTAATAATACATAAAAGTTTCTATAAATTAGATGAAGAAAGATTTTAGCTAAGTTTGGTTAATCAACTGTAATTTTATCTTTTCCTGTTTTTTTAGAAATATACATTAAATCATCAATTCTTTTGAATATAGAAGCTTCATCATCATTTTCTTTCATTTGTGTTAATCCAACACTTAAGGTAATTTGATGGTTTTTTATTATATTTTCATTTTTTATTATGTGAGTTATTTTTTCAATAGATAAAAAAGCTTCATCAATTAAAGTTTTAGGATATAAAATCACAAATTCTTCTCCACCAATTCTAAATATTAAATCAGTATTTCGAATATTTTCTTTTGCAATTCCACAAACTTTTATAAGAACTTCATCTCCTACATCATGACCAAAAGTATCATTTACTTTTTTAAAATCATCAATATCAACTAAAGCCAAACAAAAATTACTTTTATATCTTCTAAACATTTCTATTTTCTCTTTTAGTCTTTCGTTAAAAGATTTTCTATTATAAACTTTTGTTAGTTCATCAACTGTTGCTTGCTCTTCAAGTTTTTTTTGAATTTCATAAAGACTTGTAATATCTCTACTTACACCTAAAATTCCTATTTTTGTTTCACTATATTTTAAAGGTCTTTTTTTTGATTGGAAAAGCAATAATTTATTATCAAATTCTAACCATTCTTCATCTATTGACATTTTATTTGTTCTTAAAACTTTTAGATCATTATCTCTAAAAATTTTTGCAAATTTATTTTCAAATATATCAAAATCATCTTTTCCTATGATTTCATTTTCAGATTTATTTGCAAATCTTTTAAAAGCATCATTACAACCAATATATTTTAACCTTTGATCTTTATAATAAATTAAATCATCACTTGTATTTATAACAGCATCCAATAATTTCTTTTTAGTATGAATCCGACTTAGAAAAAATATAGTTAATACAAAAATAATGCTTATAGATATAACTAGCATTATAAACATATTTTTTTGTTCATATGCAATTTCAAAAATGATTTTCTTATGATGATTATTTGAGTAAATAAAATTCTCTAAATTTATTTTTCCATTTGTTAATCCTAAAACTTTAAAAACTTCTAATATTTTTTCAAGTTTATTTTTATCTAGATAACCTATTTGTTTATCATCTTTATTAATTGCTAAAGTTTCAAGTATTTCAGCTTCTTTTACAAGATTTAATAAAGATTTATTTTGTGTATTATATTTTTCATATATTATTTCTGCTGCTTCAATTTTATTTTTAAAAGCATATTCCCAACCTTTTATAGTCGCTTCATAAAAGTTTTTTGTAGTTTGAGGATTTTCTTTTATAAATTTTGATGAAGTAAATAAAATATCACTATAAAAATCAAAACCATAATCTTTTGGATGAAATATTTTATATTTTATACCATTTTGTTGAAGTGTAATAGGTTCATTAGAGATATAAGAGGACATAAAATCAACTTTTTTATCTATTAAATCATTTACATCAAAAGAGTGTTTAATAATTTTTAAATCTTTTACATTTATATTATTTGAATTTAACATAGCAGTGATTGAAGCTGTAAATTCAGCATCAGGTGTAATCATGACAGTTTTATTTTTTATATCTTTTATTGTTTTTATTTCTTCATTAGTTGTAAGTAACATCAAAGGAGAATGCTGAAATATTGCCCCAAGAATTACAATATCATCACCATTTATTTTATTTATAAGTAAAGAAGAACGTCCAATTGCAAAATCAACTTTTCCATCTTTTATAATATTTGTTAATTCTTGTTTATCTTTTAATTCATTTATTGTTACATTTAATCCAACATCTTTATAAAATCCTTTTTCTTTTGCAACATAATAACCTGCAAATTGAAATTGATTTAACCAATTTAATTGTAATGTTATATCTTTTTTTTCATTTGAGAACGAAAAAGTAATTAAAATAAATAAAATAAATAAACTTCTCATAAATATCCTTTTTTCAAGATATAAACACGATAATATCAAATAATAAGATTTTTTTTACTTTAAGTAACTTAAATAAAAGAATTAATATAAAGAACTTTAAAATAATAAAAAATAGTAAATATTAAAATTCAATTATATTTTAATATTAATTTAAGTAAGATGATGAAATGTTAAGAATAAAACTATATATAATATTAATTTTATCACTACTTACTGTTAATCTTCAAGCATTTGAAACAAATTATATAAATACTTATAGCAAATTAATTGCAAATAATTTTAAATTAGTAGATTTAGATGACGAAAATGCTGAATTTAAAATGGCAAAAAAAGAAGAAAATTATGATTATGCTCTTAAATACAAATTAGCAAAATCAGGTTATGAAAATAGCGATTATATAAATTACCATACAGAAAATTTTTACAATGAAGATAGTTATAATCTAATATTTAGTAGTAGTATTTATTTATATGATTATATGTGGTTAAATTTTGATATGAATTATAAAGATTCATTAAGAAGTATTATGGAGTCTTCAGGTGGAGTTGCGTATTTGAAAAAAAGTACAAAAGAAGAATCTTCAGTTGGATTATATTTTAAACCAAATTCTATAATAACATCAAGTATTAGTTTTGAAAATTTAAATACAAATATAGATTATGATAAATTTATAAATCAAAGTTCTAAAAATACAGACAACAAAAAACTTAAGTTTAGTATTACTTCAGATTTAGATTTTGTTACCTTGGATACTTCTGTGTATCAAATATTTAAAGATAATAGATATTTATTAAGAAGTGAAGATAGTGAAGATTATTTACAAAATACTCAAGAATTATATAGAGGTTTAGAAATAGCTTTATCAAAAGACTTAACAGAAAATCTAAAACTTACATCTAGTGCAAAATTTTCAAATATTGAGATTTTAAATAGTAATATAGAGGATTATAAGGGAAATGTTCCTTTATATACGCCACAAAAAGAGTTTGATTTAAAAACTGAATATTTATATAAAGATATAAAATTTATAAGTAAAGTTTCTTATGTAGGAAGTAGATATATAGATAATATCAATAGTCAAAAATTAGGTAGTTATACTATTGGAAGTTTAGGAGCTAGTTTTTACACTAAATTTATTGATGAAGATGCAAAAATTGATTTGAGTATTAAAAATATTTTAAATAAAGATTATTATTTATATTCTGATACAAAAGGTGATTCGACAAGTTTTATGATGAACATGTCAATGCCATTTTGATAACTTACTTATCTACTATTTTGTATAATAAATAAAATAGTTATGGATTAAATTTATGTCTTATTTAAAAATAATTTTTCTTTTATTAGTTTCAATAAATCTTTATGCAAATATAATAAATATAAATGAACAAACGAAATCTATCGAGATACTTCCAAATAGTGAAATTTATATTGATAAAAATAGAAATTTAACTATTGAAGATATAATAAAACAAAATGTAAAATTTGAAAAAAATAATAAAGAGATTTTATCATTTGGATATTCTCCCGATTTTGATGTTTGGATAAAAATTGTTTTAAAAAATGATTTAAATAAACCTATAAAAAAAATACTCGAATATAATAATCCTTTGACAACAAATGTTGATTTTTATGATGTAAATAAAAATAATTACTTCCAAAAAGATGGGCTTTTAACTCAAAATAAAGACAAATATGTAATTAATCCAATTTTTGAAATAGAACTCAATCCAAATGAAGAAAAAGTATATTTTGTAAAAGCATCTTCTTATATAACAACATTAATTATAGATTTGAAACTTTGGAATGAGAATAGTTTTTATCAAAAAGAGATAAAACATCAAATAATATTATCTCTATTCTTTGGAGCAATGTTTATACTAGGAATTTATAATTTATTTATATATTTATTTACAAGAGATAAAAGCTATTTATATTATGTAATATATATTTTTGGTTTAATTGCACATCACTTAGTATATGTAGGTTTTACTAAGCTTTATATGTTTAATTCAAAAATACTTTTAGATATACTTGAATTATCCTCTGTTTTAGTTGCTCTTCCTGTTTATGCTTTAGGATTATTTACAAAAAGTTTTTTACAAACAAATCAATATCCAATTTTGAATAAAATTTTAAATGGCTTTTTGATAGTTATTCCAATATCAATTTTATTTTTTATATTTACAGATGATTATGATAAATATAGAAATAGTTTAACCATGTTATTTTTACTATTTTTAATGATAGTAACAATATATGGAGCAATAAAAAGAAATAAACAGGCATATTTTATTTTATTTGGTTGGTTTATATTTTTATCTTCTGGAATGCTTATGTTCCTTTCAAGCTCAGGAATTTTTGATATTAAGAAGTTTTTCCCTTATTTAATCGAAACTTCATTTGTAATGGAAGCAATAATTTTTTCAATTGCTTTGGCAAATAGAATTACAAGTTTACAAAAAGAGAAAAATGAAGCAAATAATAGATTAATAATTCAACAAAAAAATGAAACTAAAAGATTATCAAAAGAGGTAGATTTACGAACTAAAGATTTAAAAACAGCTCTTGATGAAAAAGAGTTATTATTAAAAGAGTTAAATCACAGAGTTAAAAACAATATGCAAACAATTGTATCTTTGATAAGACTTCAAAGTGATGAAGTTGAAAATGAAAAATTAAAAGATATTTTACTTACAATTCAAAATAGAATTAGTGCAATGGGACATCTTCATGAACTTTTATATAAGCAAGATAATATAAATTATATTGATGTTTATGAATATTTTGAAATATTAATTGAAGAGGTAAGATATAGTTATGATAGTTATATAAATATTCATCTCGATATAAAAACAAAATTAAAAATGGAACAAGCTATATATTGTGGACTTATAATAAATGAATTAATAACAAATTCTTTTAAGTATGCTTTTCCAAATAAAGAGGGAAATATTTATGTTATTTTAGAAAAAGATGAAAAAATGAAACTAACTGTCAAAGACGATGGAATAGGGTTTGAAAAAACAAATACAACCTTCTCTTTAGGTCTAACTTTAGTTAACACTTTAGCTTTAAATCAACTAAAAGGAAAAATAATTACAGATATAAAAGATGGAGTAACTACAACTATTTTATGGGATGAAGATGAATAGTGTAAAAATCTTAATAATTGAAGATGAAGCAATAGTTGCTTTAGATGTAAAAAGAATTCTTACTAATCTTGGTCAAATAGTAATAAATTGTGTATCAAATTATGAAAATGCAATAGAAAGTATCAAAGAAAATAGACCAGAATTAATATTTTCAGATATAAATCTTGGAAAAGGTAAAGATGGAATTGAAATTATTGAAGAGATTCAAAAAAATGATTTTATACCAGTTATTTATCTTACTGCTTATAGTGATGAAGAGACTATTCAACGAGCGATAAAAACTAATCCTTTAGGTTATATCTTAAAACCATTTAAAAAAGAAGATATAAAATCAACACTACTTTTATCTCTTTATAAATTAAAAACACAAACTTTTAATAAAAATAATTCTTATGAAAAATTAGGAGATGATTATTTTTATGATTTAGAAAATGAAATACTTTTTTTTAAAACCAAACCAATAAAATTAAGTATTAAAGAAAAACAACTTCTTACTCTTTTAGTTGAAGCAAAAGGGCAAATAGTCTCTTTTAAATATATAGAATATTTTCTTTGGCCAGATGCTCCTATTTGTGATAGTACATTAAGAACACTGATTTATCGACTAAGAACAAAATTAAATTATAAAATAATTGAAACCATTTCAAGTATAGGATGCAGAATCTCAAATAGTTCATAAAATAAAGAAATTGTGACGCAAATTGTGACGCATATCTAATAAAGTTTGTCCTAAAAAAAGGACAAACAAATGGCTTACATAAACAAAAATATCTCGTTAAATCAACTTCAAGAAATCATCAAGGCTGATATTCACCAAAAACAAACTTACCTTCCAGAGTCTTTTTTATCTCTACAGAAACAAGCTTTAGAAATTTTCCAAAAAAGGGTTTTTTTAGAAAGTGTTTTAGAAGATACTATCTCTTTTAATAAAAAACTATCTTGGGAAGATAAATATAAAAATTTATCATTAGTTAAAAATGCAGAAGAGTTAATTGAAGTATTTAAATTAAGAAGTGATGTATTTACACAAATTAATTATCAAAATGAATTTCCAGACACAATTGAAGGATTGAATTTTGATATTTATGATAAAAATTCTGCTGTGATTTTTTATAAAAATAATAAAGAAGTAACAGCAACTATAAGACTGATTTTTGATTCAGAAAATAAACTTCCTTCTGAAAATAAATGTTCTTTTGATGATTTGAGAAAAAAATATAATTGTATAGGTGAGATTTCAAGAAATATTGTAAAAAATAGAGGTCAAGGATTAAATTTAGAGTTTAAATATCTTATGTGTGGAATTTACAATATATTTATGAATAATGATATTGATATGTCACTTTCTGGGATAAAACAAGAGCATTTAAAACTGTTTAAGAAATTAGGAGGAGTTGAAATCTATAAAGAAATGGATTCTTATGGAAGTTTGGATATTCCTTTTTTAATTATCTCTTATAATCCAAATGAAGCTTCAAATTTTTTTAAAAAAGTTTTTTTAGAAGAATAAATTTTGTGACAGAAACTGTGACAGCAAAATGATAAGATTTATAAAAAGTAAAAAGAAGAACTAATGAAAAAGAAAAAAATTCTTATAGTAGAAGATGAAAGTATTGTTGCACTTGATATAAAAAGGACATTGGAAAAGTTAGATTATGAGATAACAAATACAGCTTTTGATTATCAAGGAGCAATAAATAGTGTTTTGTCAAATAAACCCGATTTGATTTTAATGGATGTGAATTTAGGTAAAAGTAAAGATGGAATTGAAACAGCAAAAAAAATAAAAACTTTTGAAGATATTCCAATTATTTATCTTACAGCATTTTCTGATGAAGAGACAATAAATAGAGCAATACAGACAAAACCAGTGAGTTATTTAATAAAACCATTTAAAAGAGATGAATTAAAATCAAATATAATGTTGGGTTTATATAAAAATGAGGAAATTGAAGATATTTTTTATGATGAAAATCTTTTATTGATAGGTGAGAATTACTATTTCAATAAAAAAGAAGATAGATTGTATTTCAAATCTTTACCTATAAATCTTGGATCAAAAGAAGTTTTACTTTTAAAAATACTATTAGAATCAAGAGGACAAATAGTTACAATTAAAGATTTAGAAAGTTTAATTTGGGGAGAAAATAGCATATCAAGTAGTACATTAAGAACACTTATTTATAGACTTAGAACAAAGCTTGAGTACAAATTTGTAGAGACGATTCCTTATGTTGGTTGTAGAATTTGTTAATTTTATAATTTTGTGACGGGATATGTGACACGTTTTAGATAAAATTTTTTTAAGTAGATAAAAGGGAACATTTATGAATATAATTACTAATTTTTGGAAAGCTTATTTCTGGTTTGTGATAATTAGTTTTATTACAATAGTAGGTTTTGTAGTTTTACATGAAGAAAAAGTTTTTTTTGGAAATATTTTTTCAAGAATGTATGATGTGTTTTTTCTAATAATTGCACTTATTTCAATGTTAAGTATTAGGGGATATGTTTATAAAAAAAGATATTTTTCAAAGTATGTTTGGATTTTCTTATTTTTTATAATAATGGTTGATTCATTAGGATATATTTTTTTAGAATTTAATTATTTTTTCACTCAAAATAGTAATTATTTATTATTTTCTATTTTACTTTTACCTTGGTATTATGCTTTATATAAATATACTTTTTGTATGAATGACCTTTTTGAAGATGAATTTGATTATGAAAATGAATCTTTAACATCTTTGATTTCAGGATAACAAAGAAGATTTTTTTCTTTTGTTGTCTTTTTACATTTATTACAAAAATAAATTTGATTAGATGTGATTTTCTCATCTAAAGGTAAAATAATATAAGTTTTTTTTGCTCCACAGAGTTTTGTTATTTTTTTCATGATTAAACTTTTATCAATTTTAATATTTATATAAAATTATAGTTGAAATTTAATTTAAAAAGAATTTAAATTAAAAAATTTGATAAAAAAGAAAAAGTAGAAAATTCTATTTACTTTTCATTGCTTTCCATATTGTTTTTGCAGTAGCACAAGGATTATTATTCCCTTCTATATAAATCTCATGTATAAAAGAGTTTTCACCATCAACTTTATTTGTATAAGAAACAATACTATCCCCATACTGTGACTCTGATAAAAAACGCCCATCAATAGAGTGTAAATAATAGTTATCTATAATCTCTTTGGGTATTGATTCTAGAAGCCAATGAAAATAACTTATATTATTTACATGCTTATTTGTGTCTGTATCATAGCGATTGACAGTAAACTTATTGAGATATTGAGGGGATTTAATGCTCTGCATTGTACTTGATATATCATAATCTAAAGATGTTTCCTCGCAAGACAACCAATTTTCTCTAAAATAATTTGGAATTTTTTTAGGTCTTCGTTTTTCGATATCAAAAAAAAGCCATAACCCTTTGGCTTTCCCTATAATATTGTAATGTTCATCATAAATAATGTTTTCTCTTGTCCCTCTGATAGATTTATATTTTGAAAGCCATGTTCGTATAATAATCTTTTCATTGTACTCAGGATATCTGTCTATTTCCATCATTCCAGAAAGTAATACCCATCCTAGATTTTGTGACATAAGAGACAATAAGCTATGACCAGCAAAAGCACAGTGATCTGCTGCAGTTTCTTGCAGCAATGTCATCATAGTTATAGGAGAAGCTTTTCCTGTGTTATCCATTTCAAAATATCGTAGCTTAAACTCTTTTTCAAAATAGTTTTCCATTTTAATTCCTTTATTGTTCTGCAGTTTTGAAGTCTAAATATAACTGCATAATTTACAAGTTGCTTTTCTTTATATTTAAAATTAATTCATTTATAGATTTTTCGATAGAATCTTGGAGTGCTTTTTCTAAAATCTCTTTATTGTTCAATAAACTAGAGAATGCAAATCTGGCTGTTTGAACTTAAAAATATGAATACCAAAAGTGAACACAAATTTGATGTTAATATTACTTTTATTGAAACTACTCCGAGATACTTAATATCTCAGCTTTCCCATTGATTATAGCAATTGTATGCTCATAATGACTTCCTTTTAATCCATCAGCAGACACAACATTTCAACCGTTTTTTAAGATAGCTGGTTCTTTATCTTTTTGATATATCATAGGCTCAATACAAAATACCATTCCACCTTTTATTTTGAATCCAGATTTAGGAATTTCATTTTCTAAATAATTTGGAATTTCTGGTTCTCCATGTGTTTTTATCCCAATTCCATGACCACAAAATTTAACTAAAGGTTGAGATATTCTCTATTAACAATAAATTTCTCTATTTCATATGATAACTCTTTAAATCTCATACCTACCTTTATTATACTGATTGCATGATATAATGAATCTTTTGCACAAGCAATTAATGTATCATCTTCTTTTGATATTTTAGCAATTGGCATTGTAATAGCAGCATCACCATACCATCCATCAACCTCAGTAGCAATGTCAAGACCTAAAATATTTCCATTTTTTAATACAATGTCTGAAGGCAAACCATGAATGATAACTTCATTTAAGGATAAACAAATAGCACCAGAAAATCCATATAATCCTTTAAAAGAAGGACGGGCACCTAACTTTACTATACATTTCTCTGCCTTAATATCAACTTCTTTTAATGTCATACCAGATTTAACAAGTTGTTGAACTTGGTATTTTAACTTAGATACTTTTAAATTCTATGTCTGAAATAATGTTACCTCTTCACTTACTTCTGGTACAGTTTTTACTGATGAAAAGTTTTTTTCAAAAAAACTTGAATTTTTGAACATATGAAGTAGTCAAGTTGACTACTTCTTTTTAGCTATATCTTTAATTGCTCTATAGATAGTATTACGTGCTACATGAAAAAGCTTGGATAAGAATGCAACAGATTTTCCTTTTTCATGCTGTTTGTATATAATACTTTTTTCTTTGGTATTAAGAATAGCTTTTCTACCAAAGTGTATACCTTTTTTCTTTGCAGCTTCAATTCCTTCTCTAACACGTTCATTTATTAAATCACGTTCAAACTCTGCAATAGCACCTAACATAGTAAATAATAGTCTACCTGCTGGAGATGTTGTATCAATATTTTGATGTAATACTTTTAAATTTACATCTTTTTTTTCTAGAAACTTTGCAATATTATGAAGGTCTATTACTGACCTTGCTAATCTATCAAGTTTTGTAATATAAAGTACATCACCTTCTCTTACAAAGTCCATCATAATATTAAATTGTTCACGATCTGATTCATTCTTCCCTGATCTTTTTTCTGAGAAAATCTTTTCACAGCCTGAATTCTTGAGTTGATCAATTTGATTCTCAAGATTTTGGCTTGAAGTTGAAACTCTTACATAACCTACATTCATAATAAATCCTTTGTATTGAACTTAAGACCTCATATTACTGTCCCCGAATGAATATGATATGATTGTTAGTTTCATAAGACAAGCCAGAACATTTAGCTACATAAAATCTAAAGTTAATATCAAACGCTTTTCATTGGCTATTAATTCTGGTGAACGGTGGACTAAGCCTGCATTTTCATTGCCTTCCCAAAGCGTACCTTTGATTAATGCAACATCGCCACAATCTAGTTGTTGGATATCAATTTCACTTTGATAAAGACCAGATTCACTGTCAGGCAAACCGTTACAACCCCATCCCAGTTTTGTTTGATCAACCACCTCGTGTGGCAGCCATTCTGTGGCCATACCTTGATAGGTTGTCACAAGACGGCAAGGAACTTTGTCCACATGAAACTTAGGGCACATCGCTCGATCTAAAACTTTCAAACGCATGCCTACTTGTTTAAGTTCAAACAAATAACAAAACATATCCACAAGCAGAGCAATATCTTCGCTAACTTCAGTCATATTATTATCAAAAGATTCGCTAATACGTGAAAGTGCATCTTGTGGCGTTAAAATCATTTCCTTTTGAAATGTAGGATTCAACGCTAAAAATTCTTTTACTGAAAATTGTTTCTCACGTCGCCAAATGGCTATATTGATCTCTTCTTTATAGATATCGCTCAAAACAGTTGGTTGTTTATCTTGAGACATATGTCGGAACATATATCCCTCATGACGCCATTCACTAGCAATATTAAGATTTTTTTTATTCATCATCATTTTTTCCTTTAATATTCATTAATGTTCATGTTCGTCTTCATGTTCATCAAGCATATTTCTAATTTTTTTATAAATATCTTTTGCATCTTTATTTGATAGTCTCTTTTCTTCAATCAGTTTTAAAACTTGATTTAATTCCTCAATAAAAGATGCAATATCTTTTTTTGCTTCAATAATCTCTTCTTCTTCATTTCCTTTTTCTATTTCTTCATTTAATTCATCTAAAAAAGCTTGTGATTCTGGTAGCATCACATTAAATATTATACTTTCTAATTCTACTTTTATATTTTTCACTTATTTCCTCATTTTTACTTGTTTTCATAGCCAAATTTAATTGATTCTTCCTCAATTTTCTTTTTAACTAGTTCATGATTCCAATTATGTCTTTTGTAAAGTTCTTAATCTCTATATCTCTTTGTTCCAAAGTAGAAAATATAAATATTCTTTTTAAAAATGGTTGAAAAATTTGTATTGTAACCATCTGGAAATAGTTTTCTTTTATATATTTCTGTTCTTTTTCATCGATTTTACCATTGCAATTTTCATCAAATTCCATAATTAGAAGTTCTGATGTCATTTCATCAAATTTCCACATCATAGATATTGAAGTTATCCTATTTTCTTTATTATAAATTTTAGGAAAAATATCTATGAATGCATGAGGATGAGCAAATAAAGTTGATGAGCAAATAAAGTTATAGTTGAAACAAAAAATAAAATTATAAAACTTTTCATAAATCACTCTTTTTAAATTTTGCAAATTAATTGCAAGTCTGAAATATTATCAAATAAGATTTAAATGCAACTTAGTTGCATTTTTAAACTCTTTAGTTAGGATGCTTCAAATAAAAAAGGAACATTTGCTATGGAAAAATCTATTATAAACTCTGCTTTAGACATGCATCTTCATTTAAGAGATGATGATATGCTAAAACTTGTAGCACCTTTGACTTCAAAAAGTTTTGCAGGGTGCACTTATTATGCCAAATCTTCTTCCTCAAATTACTACAGTTTGTTGAATATGTTATAAATATTTTTATAACTCACCTTTAAAACAATTTGTCCATTAATTTTTTGTATTCTATAAAATGTAACCAGATCAAAATAAGGATAACAAAATATTTGTTAACCCTACTTACACCTTTTTTTCTGAAATTATGCATTTATGATTTGAACTTAGGTTATTAGTCTTTTTATTTATCAAACTTGTCAGTATGCGCGAAGATTTTTCCTCTTTTTCTTTGAATGTTATTTACAATATGATAACCGTGATTTAGTGCAATTGCAATGCTTCCACCACTTGCAAAAGCTATATCTCCAGCTACATATACATTTGGAGTTGTTGTTTCTTGGTGTTCATTAAAAATAGGTTTTTCATTTTCATCAACACTTACTCCACAGCTTTTTAGAAAATCTACTGGAGTTGTTCCTCCAATTGCATAAATAATTCTGTCATAAAGTACATTATAACCATCATTAAACTCAACATTTATTTTACCAGCTTCATTTTCAAGTGATACAATATCTGTATTCATTCTAAGTCTTAGTTTCTCTTGACCATTATATTTTTTTAAGATATCTTCATTTATATCATTTAATCTTGAAAATTCTGGTTTTCTATAAACCAATGTTACATTATTGTTTTGATCTGCTAATTCATAAGCATACTCAGCAGCACTGTTTCCTCCACCAACAATTAATATCTTTTCATTCGAACCACATTTATCTAGGTTAAAATTTACTTGAGGTCTAATTGATGGGGGAATTTTATAATCAGGTTTATTTGGTTTTCCCATTTTTCCTATAGCAATTACTGCATTAAGAGTTTTAATAATTCCCTTTGATGTATGAATTTCAAGTATATCTTCATCATTTGTTATAATTTTTTCAACTTCTGTGTTAAATGATGAATCAATTTTTTCATTATCTAATAAATCTTCAAAATAGTCTAATGTAGTCTCTTTTGTTCCATCAAAAAAATCAACATTACCTTGTAAAGTTGTTACTTGACCTTTATAGTCTTTATCTACTCTTTTATTGTTTTTATAAAATTTTCTTATAGTATTTGAATGATTATCTGACTTTTCAATTAATAAGATTTTACCAATTTTATGAGCTGATGCTTCAATAGCACACCCAATGCCACCTGGTCCTCCACCAATTATTACAATATCATATAATTTATCAGTCACAACTATTCCTTTATTAAAAATTAGATTTTAACTAAATATCTACCAACAGCCTTACCAGCTAATAAAGCTTCATAAGCTTCTTTAATTTCATCAAGAGTTATTTCATTTGTTAAATTATCTAAATTATCAATTTTAAAATCACTTGATATTTTTTCCCATGCAGCTATTTTTTTCTCTAATTTTGCTTCAACAGAATCAATACCAATTAATCTTACTCCTCTTAAAATAAAAGGGAATACATTTGTATTTAATTCAAAAGAAGATGTTAATCCACAACAAGTTGCAACACCATCATATTTTATAACTTTTAATGCTTCAGCTAAAATATTACCACCAACAGTGTCAATAACACCATTGTACTTTTCACTTCCCATTGGTCTTTTATTTTCAACATCAAAATCTTTTCTTAAAATTACTTCTTTTGCTCCAAGCTCTTTTAAGAATGGGATTTTATCCTCTTTACCAGAGATTGCAGTAACATTAAATCCTAATTTACTTAAAATAGAAACAGCAATAGAACCAACTCCACCAGTCGCACCAGTAACTAAAACTTCACCAGATGTAATTCCATTGTTTAATAATTCATTTACACTTAAAGCAGCTGTTAATCCTGCTGTTCCATAAGTCATAATCTCTTTATCTGTAATATTTTCTGGCATATTTACAACCCAAGAATCAGGAACTTTTACAAACTCAGCATGACCTCCATTTGTGTTCATACCCATATCATAACCAGTAACAAGTACTTTATCACCTTTATTAAATTTAGATGAATTTGATTCTTCAATAACTCCAGCTACATCAATCCCTGTAACATGAGGAAAAACTCTTGTAACTCCAGGATTTCCAACTGAACTTAATGCATCTTTAAAATTTAATGATGAATAAGTAACTTTTATTAAAACTTCATTCTCTTCTATAGATGGAATTTCTATGTCTTGAATCCCTGATTCAAATTTTTTATCTTCTATTTTATTTACAACATACGCTTTCATAATTTATCCTTTTTTTTAATAATCTTTACACATACTGAAATTTTAGCTAAAATACATTATTAGAACAAGAACTTACTAAAAAGAAATGTACTATCTAAAAAGATACTATAGGAAATAAAATGACAAAAAAAATTGATTTAAATATTGAAGAAAATATTGAAAAATGTCCGGTTGAAACAGCACTTGATGTACTTGCGGGTAAATGGAAAATATTAATATTATGGTATTTAAGAGCAGAGAAAAAAAGATTTAGTGAATTACAAAAAATGCTTCCTAGAACTACACAAAAGATGTTAATTCAAAAATTAAGAGAGCTTGAAGAAGATGGAATTGTTCATAGGGAAGTTTATCCAGTTGTTCCTCCAAGAGTTGAATATTCATTAACTGAATATGGAGAAACTTTAAAACCTATATTAAAACAATTATATTTGTGGGGAGAAATTCATAAGAAATTAAATAAACAATAATCTTTTAACTATTTTAAATAAAAAATATAAATTGAAAAGAGAATTATTACTTATAATTTTAATACTTTTTTATCATTGTAAATTTTAAATATAGTAATAAGCATATAATTTGGGGTACTTTATATACTTTATTATATCTATGTAATCAAGTTGATTATAACATCTTCATTAGTTTGATCTATCAATGTTAACTAAGAGATAAAACTTTGAGCAGTCTCTTCCCTGACCTCTTACTTTTTGAGCACTTTTTGCTAACAAAAAGTTTTTCTCAAAAAGAGTTGAATTTTTGAACATACTCAATAAGGTATAGATATTGCTTCATTAAAAGATTCTTCATTATTCTTTTCAACATTGACAAAGAAGTACAGCAGGAGGTATTAAAATTACAACAGTTGCAATTTTAATAATTACAGTGATTTATATTTTAAAAGATAGTAATCAGCAACCAAGTATATTCAAAAGAACTATTGAACAAAAGTATATAAATAAAGCTTTAGCAATTATTATTAGTTCTTCATTTTTTGTTTTATTTGTGACATTACTCTTAGTTGAAACTCAGAATTTACCTTTTATAAAAATTTTATTTGAAGTAGTTTCAGCTTTTGCGACGGTTGGTGTATCAACTGGAAATGGAGATATTTTAAGTCTTTCTGAACAGTTTGATGCATTTGGAAAAAGTTTAATAATTATGTTAATGGTTGCAGGAAGATTAGGTGTTTTTGCATTTGGAATTATTTTATTAGGAAAAGCAAAAATAAAACATTTTAAATACCTAGTAGGAAAGATAGTAATATGAGAACAATAGCAGTTATTGGTTTAGGAAGATTTGAATAATAAAACAATTATTGCAAAAGCAATCAATTCAACGCACGGTGAAATATTATCAAAAATTGGAGCATTTAAAGTTATATATCCAGAAAAATTGCTGGTAGAATGTTAGTTAAAAAATTAATTGATACTATTACTATTGAAGAAATAGATATTAGTAATACAAATGGTAAAACTAATTGCAAATAATAATTTTACTAATAAAAAAATTCCAGAATTTAAAACTTGTATCTTATAAAAGTCAAGGAAACTGGTTTATAAACATAGATTCTTCATATAAAGTTCAAAAGGAAGACTTATTAGTTTTTATTTGTGAAGTAAAATATGTTAAAGATTTTTTATTAATTATTCTAAAAAATAATTTTGAGGTTCACTCAAATAAAAACCTTGTAGAAAATCAATATTCATATTTTTTACAATATCAAAAACCTCTTTTGAGTGAACATATTCAGCAACAGTTTTTGCATTTAACTCTTTTGCCATATTTACTATATTTTTTACTATTGTTTTTGATTCTTCACTAAGATTAATATTTTTGATTAAAGAACCATCTATTTTGATAATTTCAGGTTTTAGTTTTAAAATATTTTCCATATTTGAATATCCACTTCCAAAATCATCAATAGCAATTTTACAACCTTTTGTTCTAACATAAGTTGTAAACTCTTTTACAACACTAAAATCTTCAATAAAATCAGATTCTAATATCTCAAAAATTATATTTTTTAGATTTTTATAACTATTGATTTTTTCGTATAAAAATTGTATAAAAGCCTCATTTGCAATATCTTCATAAGAAAGATTTATACTAAATTCTATATCTTGATTAGAAAATAAAGCAAAAGTTTTATCAACCATGATTTTCATCATCTTTTCATATAATTTAATCTTTTTAGAAATTTCTAAATAAGGAAATACAGAAAAAACCTCTTTACTATTTGAATCAACTAATCTCATCAAAGATTCATATTTTTTTATTTTTAGAGTTTTAGTATCAAAAATTCCTTGAATATAAGGCTCAATATTAGAGTTATCAACAACATTTTTTAGAAAAACTATCTCATTTAATAATTTACTTTGTTCCTCTTCTTGATATGAAATTGTCAAAATATCCAAATTTATATCTATGATTTTATCTACAGAAGATAAGACCTCATATTTTTTTTCTGTCAATAAAATATTTTTTACAAAACCTCTTACATAACTAAAAGCTGTATTAACATAATGAGTAGGTAAACCAATTCGAACATGAATTTCACTAATCATATATAGTTTTTCAAAATAACTCTTATCATATACACCACAAAATAGATTTAAATACCAATTTTCAATACCTATTTTATGTCTTTGAAGAATCTCTTGATTGTATAAAAACTTTCTTGCATAATCAAACTCTAAAATAAATTTATAAAAACCATCTAAAAACTCTTTAGAATAAATTTTTGTAATATTTTCTATCTCTTTTAAATTATTTGCATCTAAAGAGGTAAATTTATAGTGTTTTAGTAATCTTTTGTAATCATTTAAATTCATGATTTGACCTTTAAATATTTTCTTTTCCTTCAAACTCTTTTTGATTTGCTGTATCTACGATTGTATTTGCAATATTTGAAGTTTTAATTGCTATATTATTTGCTTGCGATGAAACTTCTGCATTTGCTTTTATTTGTTGTTCTAAAATATTTATTGCACTATTTATTTGTACAATTCCAACTTGTTGTTCTTTTGAAATATTTGCGACACTACTTATTAACTCTATTGTTTTATCAATATTTGTATTTAAAACCGTATAACCTTCTATCATCTCATTTGCGATAGTTTTTCCATCATTTGCTTTTATATTTGCTGATTCCACAAGTTTTTTTATTTCATAAGCAGCTTGGGTACTTCTATTTGCAAGATTTCGCACTTCTTGTGCAACAACAGCAAATCCCAATCCTGCTTCTCCAGCAGTTGCAGCTTCAACGGCTGCATTTAGACTTAAAATATTTGTTTGAAATGCTATTTGGTCGATGATGGCAATTGATTCATTAATAGCACTTACTTTTTCATTTATTTCATCCATTGCAGTTGTTGTTTTCTCTGCTAGATTTAATCCCTCTTTTGAATATCCAATAACTGTATTTGCAAGGCTTGACATTTGAATAGTTTGAGTTGAAGTTTTATCAACATTTTTGGTTATTTCACTTAATACAACTGCTGTATCTTTTAAACTATTTGCTGCTTCATTTGATGATAAATTAAGTTTATCAACATTTGTTAATAAAATTTTAGATGAATTTTGAAGCGTAATACCATTTATTTTATTTTCAACTAACATTTGAGTGATTGCCTCTTTTAGTTTATTAATAGCTTCAACTAAATGTTGAAATTCTCCATTGCTTGCGATTCTTTTTAGTTCTAACTTTTTTTTATAATCATAATTTGTATATTTCTCTAAAATTGAGTTTATATTTAAAAAATGTTCTCTTGTTCCTATAATCATTTCATTAACACTTTTTTTAAACTCTTCAAGTGAATTATTTGAACTAATTGAAGTTATTATTTTAGAATAAACACCATGTTTTACTTCATTCATCACTATTTTTGCTTCTTCAATTAAAACTGATTCTTCTTTTTCCTTTTGTAAAAGCTCTTTTTCTCTTTTATCAATAACATCTTTTATTTCAGAATACTCACTTGCCATTGATGTATTTATTTCAAAACTAACATTTTTATTATCCATATTTTTTAGAAATTTTACTAACTCTTTTGATAATAATTTTCCATTTCTTCTCTCATCTAATTCATGTATTATTAAAGCTAAAGCAAGAATAATTTGAACTATTTGAGAAATAGTAGAAGTTGTAAGTAAAATAGCATTTAATGGAAGTATTACTATCCCTAAATAATGTACTATTGTCATTCTTAAATATAATGATTTAAAATTAAACATTTTTTTCCTTTAAAATTTTTAAGTGGGATTATATTTAATTAGGATAACTTTTGTCTTGATTATAGTCAATACAATTTATATAGATACTAAAAGCTAGTGTGATGAATAATTCAAGTATTTATAAAAAATTATTTTTAACATCTGTTTTCCGACACCCTATCTTTAAATCACAAAAAGTACAGACTATAATACAAAGAAAAAAATGATAATAGGAAGAGATGGAGTTCCTACTGTTTGTTTAATTTATAGTAAAGGAACTATCATAGCTTTTTAATAGATTTTATATTATTTCTTTATTAAATAAAAAATCTAAATATTGATCTGTCAACAAGAAATAGGACATAAAATTCTGAAAAATTTTTTCCAGAACCTCTTGAGACTGTGAAAGAACTAAAGCCGTTGATAACAGAAAATTAGCTAAAATATAGATATCATATATCAATTAAAAAGGCTCAAAATGCCGAACTACAAAGAAGGTTTAGACCGTAATCAACAACTTCT
>Ga0265295_1000556_pt1 | contig 74526 bp, 56 predicted proteins | sample Munlansysbiofilm_FD_192503 | JGI IMG/M metagenome (GOLD analysis project Ga0265295, IMG submission 192503) | Leachate microbial communities from a municipal landfill in Southern Ontario, Canada - Methane capture system biofilm | ecosystem: Engineered > Solid waste > Landfill > Unclassified ...
GTTTTATCGTCAAAAGCAAAGTGATCCTGGCGCAGCATGGCAATCCGTTCACCGCTGCCGACGGAAACATTCCCTTTGTCCGCGTCAAGTTCACCGGCAAGGATTTTCAGAAAAGTTGATTTGCCAGAACCGTTCGCACCGATCAGGCCGTAACAGTTTCCGGGAACAAATTTGATATTGACGTTTTTAAAGATGGTACGTTTGCCGTAAGCGAGGGCGATATCCTGTGCGCTGATCATGACTTAACTACCTTTTTTATAAGTGAAAAACCGCAACGTGGTCTTCCCTGCGGCTTGTGCGTGGAGGTTGTAGCATTGTTTAGGTGGTGGGGACAATCAGTTATTGACTTTTCCTGTGCAGACGTATAGCACTTGCGGCGTAAGGAAGGAAGGGGCGAGGTAGAAAGGGATGTCGTTTATAGGAAGGAACGGCCGTTGTTGATTTATTGACATTTCTCTGCTTTCTTAGTAGAAATGCCAAAATATCAACTACTTCCAGTCGTTCCGAATACTCTATTCCAACATTATAGCCGTTCTGATTGATTCTTATGCCCAGACCATTTCGGCAGATCATCGTCCATGTCCATCACCCGCATACCATAAAACAGATGACAGGTCGGCTTGAACGCTTCGGGGACGTGAGGTGGATGACCGAAATCAAACAGTGAAGGAAAGGCAAGCCACATCCTGCGACCTTCATCAGCGATCAGGGTTCCACAGTTGATACAACTGACTTTGCTAGGCAGGCTGCGTTGATTAAGGTTCTGTTCACTGTTGTAAAAACGCAGTTGATCCCATCCGGCCGTAAATCGTACGTTGTGTTTGTGAAAAATCGCCGCCCATTGCATGGGAGCGCCGTGGAGTGTCTGGCAGCCCCGGCAGTGGCAGAGTTTCGCATCCACGGGATCGGTATTCACCTCATACTGTACGCACCCGCAAAAGCACGTCGCCCGGTATTTGGGGATAAAGTCCGGATTGTCCAGCGTGGCATAGTCAGGGCCAAACAGGTTTTGAGTCGCTATGTTCATGGTTTTTTATCTCTATATTTGAGTAACTAATGGCTGGTTTTCGGGCGACACCATAGTTCGCAGCGAGTTCCGCTTCCGCTACACCGGCAACGCCCAGTTCCTGTTCGCGGACATAGCGGCACAAAATCCGATGGTAGACACCATAGGTTTGTTTTAAGTCTTTCATGTAGGTCAGAGTGCATTAAACCCACACTCTGACACCACATGGCAGAAATTAAGCAAGCAGCGTCTGCAGAGCCTGAGTCAGTTCCGGTGCCTTAGTGCCCGCAATAAGCATGATTCGCCCGTCAGAAAGAGCCATGGTTCCACTGATTCCAGCCTGCTTAAGGGTGTTTTTATCTAACTCTTGAGCGTTCTTTAAGGTAACCAGAACTCGGGTTTCAGCGGCGACTTCAACCAAATTGATATTATCTCTTCCTCCAAGAAGTGCGCAACACTCTTCAGCCTGAGCTTGAATATCGGCACTTGCAATCAATTGTTCAGATTTTACCTGCCTTGCTACAGGTGCTCCTTGTTGTACTCCAACAATTGTTACACCGGAAACAACAATCTCTTTGATATCATTGGCTAGCAGTTCCACTTCCGGTCCGATAATAACCTGTACAGCTGTGGTAGAAGGTTTTAGCAGGCCCCTGGCACCAAGGTGTTTAATCATGGCTTCATTGACTTTCTGCGAATCCTTCACCGACAGACGAAGGCGGGTAGCACATGAATCAACATCGGTAAGATTTTCGGAACCTCCAAGTGCTGTAATGTATTTTGCCGCCAGAGAGGATTGTTCTGTGCCCATTGCGTCCAGCGTCCCCTTATTTTCTTCTACCTCAACTCGTTCCCTGCCTATGGTCGGCAGATTGAACTTTCTTATGACAAAATAGAATATGGAAAAATAGACAAAAAAGTAGATGACACCGAGTCCAAGCACAAGCATCGGTCGCGTTGCCGCCTTGTAGTTGATGATAAAGTCAAGGGCACCCGCCGAGAAAGTAAATCCGCTTTTGGCTCCCACAAGATCCATAAGAAAGAGAGAGAGGCCAGTTAACAGTGCATGAATCACGTAGAGAAACGGAGCGAGAAACATAAAGCCAAATTCCATTGGCTCTGTCACACCAGTGAGAAATGAAGTGAGAGCTAGAGACAATAAGACCCCCCCAGCCACGGCACGTTTTTCTTTTCTAGCAGTAACGAACATGGCCAGAGCCGCACCCGGAAGGCCAAACATCATAACAGGGAAAAATCCGGTCATAAAACCACCGGCACTTGCGTCACCGGCAAAAAAGCGCCATAAATCACCGCGAATCACACTGCCGTCTGGTTTTATGAATTCTCCAAAGTCAAACCACACCAAGGAGTTAACGATGTGATGCAAGCCGGTGACAAGTAGAATTCTGTTTAAGAAGCCATAAATAAATTTACCGCTGGGTCCGGCATCCACTGCCCATTGGCCAGCCATTTTTAAATATTCGCCAACAATAGGCCACGCCCAGGCAAAAGCAAGACCCAGAAAAAGCGCACTAAAACCGGTAACTATTGGCACAAATCTTCTGCCACCAAAAAAAGCCAGGAATGTCGGTAGTTTTATATCAAAATAGCGGTTATACAGCGTTCCTGCCAACAGGCCGGAAAAGATCCCTGCAAGGACACCCATATCAACGCCCAGCGCTTTAGCGCTAGTTGGCAGAGTGAGCGCTTTGCGCGCCACATCAAAGGTTCCTGCTGCGATTGCAGACGTAAAAACTGCAGGGTCAGAAACCGTGACTCCAAGGTCTTGCAGAGCAATTAACAGTTCATCAGGACGCTTATTTATGACCAGAAAAAGATCATCAATTTTGCTGCCCAGCAATGTTGACGCAAAGGCAAGTGAGCAGAAAGTCAAGACAAAATAACCAACAGCACCGGCAAGCCCTGCCGCGCCATTATTTTCTTTAGCCCAACCGACGGCCACACCGATGGCAAACAGGAGCGGCAGGTTATCAAAAATTGCCGCACCCGCTTGAAACATGAAAGGTAAATCAAAGACGTCACCGGCACCTAAGCGCAGCATCAAGCCTGCCACAGGCATGATAGCGATAGGTAACATTAAGGCCCGCCCGAGCCTTTGGACACCGCCAAAAACATTAGTATTCATAGTGCCTCTTCAAATTCAAAGAATATTGGTTAAAAAATAACCCGTTAATCAAAACGTGCCGTTGCGAGAAAGTTCCGTACTTCTTCGGCGCTAGCCATCTTCAGTGCTCTTTCTGCAATTTCACGACACTTGCTAGAGTCAAGCCTGCGAACCATGTTTTTAATATCTGGCAAGGCGAGGGCGGTGGTGCTGAGTTTCGTAACTCCGAGACCAATAAGGACAGGAATAGCTGCGTGATCAGAAGCGACTGCGCCACACACACAAACAGGCTTTCCATGTGCACTGGCTCCGTCTGTCGTCAATTTGATCAGACGCAATACTGCTGGATGTAAGGCATCCATGCGTGAAGAGAACTCTGGGTGTTCCCGATCCATAGCCAGCGTATACTGAGTCAGGTCATTGGTACCGATGGACAAGAAATCAACATGCTGCGCCAAGACATCCGCCATGACTGCTGCGGCAGGAACCTCGATCATGATGCCAACTTCAACAGGTTCTGCACCCAGATGACTGCGCTCTTCCTCGATGATCTGCTTTGCCGTAAGGACTTCATCAAGAAAAGTGATCATGGGAAGAAGAATATTGCGCTGCTGCGGTGGCTTTACTCTTAGAATTGCTCGCAGCTGAGTTCGGAACAGTGTTTTGTCAAAAAATGAGCTGCGTATTCCTCGTAATCCCAGCGCTGGATTGGTTTCATGGGGGAGAGGTAAAAAGACCATGGGCTTGTCACCTCCGGCATCCAGAGTTCGATAGGTGATCGGTCTCCCGTGCAGACTATCAGCGACCCGCTGATATTTTTCCAGCTGTTCCTCTTCGCCAGGAGCAGTTTGCTGACCTAGGAAAAGAAACTCACTCCGCAGCAACCCGACTCCATCTGCCCCCACAGATGATTCCAGCTGAAGCGAGTCGATATCTCGCACGTTCACCAAAACATCGATATGAACATTGTCTTTGGTGGTAACAGGTGCCTGAGCTGCCTGTAGTCGCTCTTGCCACTGTTTTTTTCGCGCTAAAATAGTCTTCTTTGCAGTTTCAACTTCTTTATCGCTTGCATAAAAGAGAACATTTTTATTGTCGGCATCAAGAATGATATTGGCACCGTTTTCTACCGTAACAGATTGCATCCCGAGAGATACCAAGGCGGGAATCCCCATCGTTGCAGATAGGATTGCCACATGCGATGTCGGTCCACCAAATGCAGTACAAATCCCTTTCACCTTAGAAATATCGAGATTTGCCACATCGGAAGGAGTGAGATCCTCTGCCACGATAATCACGCCATCGCCAAGCTGAGGCAACGGAGCCTGATCATGTTTCCCAAGTAACAAGGAGAGCACTCGCCGCCCCACATCTTCCAGATCTCGCACCCGATCGGCCAGCAACTCATTATTGAGCTTGGCAAAAATAATTTTGTGCGCAGTTATTGTATACTTCCATGCAAAGGGTGCACTTTTACCCGCGTGTAAATGGCCAAGAGCCATTGCCATTAGGTTCGGATCATCGAGTAGCGCAAGGTGGACTGAAAAAACCGTTTTTACCTCTACCTCATTTTTTGCATCGGCTCGGGCAATAAGATCTGAGATCTGCTCACATGCCTTTTCGATCCCTGCGTGGAGCCTGTTTTTTTCGCTGGCAAAGTCCCCACCTTTTTCTGGCACCTCAATGTCTTCCTTCACCCAGAGGTAGACCTCACCCGCCGCATATCCGGGCGCAGCCTGAACACCTGCAAGACTGATTGGTGTGCCAGGCTCCAGAGGTTCAACAACTCCGGTGCCGACAACCTCGGCTTTGGTCTTTAATGGTTGCGCAACCTGGACGGCGACTTGAGAGGTAACCTCCTCACCAAGTCCTTGGCGAATACTCTCGGTTAATATCTCTAACGCCTCAGTGGCATCATCGCCCAAAGCTTTCAGGGTTATTTCGGTGTTGCATCTGATATCAGCACCAATCAGAGACACCACGCTCTTAGCATTGGCCGTCTTATCGCCTGCGAGTATTTCGATAGTGCTTGTAAACCGTCGGGCAAGTTCCGAGAGCATGGCAGCTGGACGGGCATGAAATCCATGGGAGTTGACAACCGTAATTATGGGAGAATGAATGGCGAGGGAATCATCCCCAGGCTCCCCCTGTTCTCTGCCCGCGCGCACAAATCCTGAGACTTCAAAGAGAACATCTTTGCCTGCCTTAAGAAAACCAGATGAGCGGGAGATAACAGGCCATTCATCCCTATTGGCGGCGATCACCATCGTCTGCATACTCTTGGCTTCAAGTAATACCAGTGGATCAAATTCAATCAGCGGTTGTCCGGCGACAACATTATCATTCTCCTTAACCAGAGGTTTAAAACCTCTACCTTTGAGCATGACGGTATCAAGGCCGATATGTATCAGAATTTCAAGACCATCAGGATCAGTAATTGTGATGGCATGCAGACTCGGGTGCAGAGAACTCACAATACCGCTCAGCGGAGCCACAAGCACTTCATCTATGGGATCAACAGCCGCCCCGTCGCCCACCATTTTTTTTGCAAAGGCGGGATCTGATAAATTCTCAAGAGATATCGCAGGCCCTGAGAGTGGAGCTAAAATCTGTTTGGTTCGTTTCATATCAAGTTTGGCCGCTGCTTCTTTATCAAGATAGGCACAACAACAGGGGTCTGTTTGCAGAGCTGAAGCCGGAAACGCAGGGGACCTTTCCCCATCAAGCATGTCTTTAACAACATCGGTCTTATTTTTGCTAAAAACACGCAATTCCATCCTTATCTCCTTGTATTGATAAAGTTGCTTCCTATTGCAGCACGAAGAGGGTTCATGGACTGATCGAGCACCACAAATCCTGCTTTCTGACCCACTTTGATTTCATTTCTTTGTTGGAGCACCAGGGCTGGATTCAACGATGCACACTGCACCGCCTGGGAAATATCAACCCCCCAAGAGAGTAAATTTTTAAACCCTTGAGCCATGGTCAAAGAAGATCCCGCAATCCTATCATCATCCTCATGGTGAAAAAGACCATCCTTTAGATAGACTGGTCTACTATTGGCGATCAGCGGACCTGTTTCTAACCCTGCAGGGGCAAGACAATCGGTGACAAGAACACTCTTGTCTGCAGGTTTTACTTTGATGATCTGACGGACGATCCCGGGATGTAAATGTTTGCCATCGCCGATAAATTCACAGTAGGCATTATCGTTTTCCAGGAAAAGACCAACGCAACCAGGGTTCCGACTGGTCATCGGCGGCATGGCGTTAAAAAGATGTGTGGCTCCGCAGAAGCCCTGTTTTAGGCCTGAAAGTGCTTCTTCATAACTGGCATTAGTATGCCCTGCCGAAAGCACGATGTCATGGGAACGGCAAAAGGTTGACAGGACTTCAATCCCTTCTAACTCAGGGGCCGCCGTGATAATCGAGATATTGCCTTTAGCTGCCTCGTAGGCACGATCTAGAAAAACCAGATCGACCTCTTTTTTGAGATTTTTGCGGATATCTCCTAAAGGTTGTGCCCCCGCTTTGTGCGGTGAGATAAATGGCCCTTCCAGGTGGATACCATCGATAATTGCTCCCGGATTCTGTCCTTGACGTTCTTGAACTTTGGCTGTCGCAATTACTTCAATGCATTTCAGCATTTTATCTTCAGATTGCGTGTAGAGAGTGGGACAAAAACGAGTCACCCCGGTACGCGCAACACCTTTGGCGATACCTAGGATGGAGTCAACAGCCGCATCAGAGGTATCAAAGCCATGCATGCCATGGACATGAATATCGATAAACCCTGGGATAATAGAGCAGTTGGTAGCATCAAAGATTTCTCCCCGATATTTTCCGTAACCTTGTGGTTGAATATCAGCAATGATTCCATTTTCAACATGAATATCAGATGATTCACAAAAAACACCATTAATATATGGGCATCCATTAAGGATATGATAACTTACCATATTAAATCTCCATTTATGTTCGAACGTATTGAGGTCATTTCAGCCATAATAGGTGCACAACCAAACTGCTTTTTTTGGCATAAATAACAAGATATTTCTAAGCGGCGAAAAGGGATGTTTCTGAAATGGAGTTTATTGGGTTCGAAGCCATGCAAAAAAAGAAAAAGACCCAGTCTGCAGTTGACTTACGTTTAATACAAGGCAAGCTTTTATCATGTCAAGACCACTCCGCATACAATATCCTGGTGCTTGGTATCACGCGATGAACCGTGGTCGCCAGCGCGAAAATATCTTTAATGATGCCATTGATTATCGCCTCTTTCCTTGAGGTGCTGAAAGATACAGCCAAGATGTGGAACTTAAAGATTTCTGCCTGTTGATCTGCTGTCGAATCATTATCACTTGCTAGTGCAAACTCCGATGGTAATTTTTCCTTTAAGATAAAGGGCTACAGCACAGTGAGTACGGCGATTGTCCGTATTCAAGGTTCGCTGAATCATGAGTTAGTTGTTCAGGAAATATATCGGAACGTTTGCCAACAGCCCAAGTTAAGTCAACCGAAGACTTGACACTGTGCACTTTCATGAGTGAACGGGCGAGAGGTACGAGGTAAGTCGCGGCTGGGAATTGCCCCCTGCAATTATTTTCTTTTTCTAAACCTTTTGCGGTTAATATCTGCGTTCAACAAAGGGCTATGTTTATGTACAAAATATTCGACACGGTCGATGAAGTCTCTCGCTACACAGCGCATCGGCTTCTGGAGAAAATCCAGACAAAGCCTAATGCGGTACTGGGGCTGGCAACGGGTAGCACGATGAAGCCTGTGTATGCGCAGTTAATAGAGTTTCTGCAGCAAACCCCTGCGGACCTATCTCAGCTGACCACCTTCAATTTGGATGAGTACATGGGCTTAAGTGCGGCTCACGCGCAAAGCTATAGCTATTACATGTGCCAGCATTTATTCAATAAGTTGAGCATACCGCGGCATAAAGTGAATTTGCCTGATGGCATGGCCGAAGATGTTGAATGTATTTGCCAGGCGTATTCCGCCGCGATTCAAGCTATGGGCGGGCTTGACTTGCAGTTACTGGGGATTGGCTCCAATGGGCATATCGGTTTCAATGAGCCCTACACCAGTTTTTCCAGCCGCACGCATGTGGTTGCGCTCTCTGAGCAAACCCGTATTGATAACGGGCGTTTTTTTGCGAATCAGAGCGAAATGCCCACCCATGCGATCACCATGGGGATTTTGGATATTTTAGAGGCGCAAGAGATCATCCTCGTAGCCACGGGAAACAACAAGGCCGGCATTATGGCCGAGCTGTACCACCGTACAATGGATGAAGCTTTACCCGCTTCGGCCTTAGCGCAACACGAAAACGTAACCATTGTGTTAGATGCCGAAGCCGCCGCTTTACTGCAACAAAGTGCGTGAGTAAAAAAAGAGTCAAGTCTACTTTTGGCTGTTGAAGAATTGGTGATATGATCTGCTGCTGTCTAGACCTCTACCGTATAACATTTCCTGGTGCGGAAGCCGGAAGCCCCTCCCATTGGAGAACTGAAATGATAGAACGTGTCCGGCTTTGTGCCGTCCTTAACGCAGGGCCCAATCCACTTTTGGACGCCTTCGGAGATTCTCGTTGACCACTCAAGGGCACCGAAAGCCGAGGCCGAAGCCGAAGCATCCCCCCAAGGGATTACCGCTGCTCTACGAAGATGCAGATCTACTCGTCGTGGACAAACCCTGCGGCCTCCTGAGCATGGGGACCGAACGGGACAAATCCCGAACCGCGCACGCGATCCTCAACGACTACGTTCGCAAAGGCAATCCGAAGTCCCGCGAGCGGGTCTACATCGTCCATCGCCTCGACCGGGAGACCTCCGGCATCCTGCTCTTCGCCAAGAACGAACCGACCAAACTGGCCTTGCAAGCGAACTGGGACGCCACCTGCAAACTCTATCTAGCGGTGGTCTTCGGGCAACTCGTCCCCCCGCAAGGGACCATCAGCAGCCATCTGGTTGAGAACACGGCCTTTTCAGTTTATTCGACGCCCAACCCGAGCAAGGGCAGGCTGTCACACACGGCCTATACCCTGGTAAAAGAGCGCAACGGCCTCAGCCTGCTGCAGGTCCACTTGCTCACCGGCCGCAAGCATCAGATTCGTGTGCATTTCGCAGACCAGGGTCATCCCCTAGTCGGCGATAAAAAATACGCGCAAGGCCGTCCGAACCACGCCAATCTGGCGTTGCACGCTTGGTCCCTTGACTTTACCCACCCGTCAAGTGGCGTTCGCCTGCATTTCGAGACCATGCTTCCCAGTCGCTTCAATCAATTGATCGGCCCTTTTGTTCCGCCGGGGCTCAAGACCCAGGGGACCGAACGCTAAGGTTGTCGGTTCAATTTAATAAATTGTGCCGCGCATAAACACCTGTCTGTGCAAAGACCATCCCTGGCTGCTCCACCAAAAAAATCGAAAGTTAACGACGAGGGACAAAATTCGCGGTCTGGGTCGTCAGGTCGAAAACGATCCTGACCCGCCCGTCCTGCAACTGCTGCTGCACCTGCCGCACCTTATCCTCCAAGGAACAGCCAACCTCCCCCAAATCCGTTCCATCGCGGGTGACGAACTCCTCAATCATCCTCTGCATCGTCGTCGGGTCGATGCGTGTGAAAGGAATCTCGATTCCTGCTTCCTGCTGTTCATCCGGCCGTTTCTGGTCCACCCATCACCTCACTTGGCCTGCTCCCGCCCACATGCGCTCCATTTTCTGTTCATCCTGACCCAAATGTTGTTTTCCGACAAGGCCTTTTCCGGCTGGCAGGTCGGGCCAATATCGATGATTTTATTAAAAACAGTCAAATCATTGAACGTCGCTTCGTTTAGTCGTAAACGTAATTTTGATGCCATAAAAAAGAGTTTCTTCTTAAATTTTCAAGGGACAGAAGGCGTTGGCAGCAATGGTTGTTTGAGGCAAGAAAACGCAAAGGTGCTTTTGGAGATAATCGCTACCATGCAACTGCAATTGAAACTGGAAAATAAAAAAACTACCATCGGATTATGTGAATGACAGGCCCCTCCTTAGTTTGGTAAGCTTTTCTGTTTTTCAAGAGCCAGAGACCACCGCTTCCGAAGGATGTATTCAAATGAAAAAATCAACGTATACACACATACTCATTCTATTCATTACACTCCAAACCTTTTTGAGCTTTGCCTTGAACAGCACAAACAGTGCGTTGGGTAATCCTATCAACAGCGAAGAAGCTCTTAATAAAACAACAACTATTACGGATTTTACGAAAGAGGAAAAAGAGTATCTTACCCAAAAGAAGACCATTAAAGTTTGTATTGATCCGAACTGGATGCCCTTTGAGGCTATATCTAATAACAGACATGTAGGAATAAGCGCGGACTATCTCAACTTGATCTCACAAAAACTTGGAATAGACTTTCAATTTGTTCCGACCGAGACGTGGATTGAATCACTTGAGAAAGGAAAGTCACGCGAATGTGATATCTTTTCACTTGCAATGTCAACTCCTGAAAGAAAAACCTACCTGAGCTTCACAACGCCCTATATTGTTATTCCTCTTGTAATTGCAACGACCAAGGATAAGCCCTTTATTGCAGATCTACCTGATGTAATTCATCAACGGATCGGCCTGGTAAAAGGTTATGCCTTTACGGAAATTCTAAGAGCAGAGTATCCTGAAATGGAGCTTGTAGAGTTTGACACTCTTCACGATGGGCTTGTGGCACTTGAGAAAAATAAAATCTATGGCTTTATAGATAACCTCACAACAATTTCATATGAAATCACCCAATCTTTTTCATCTTCGATCAAAATTTCAGGCCGTGTCAATCGAAACTGGGAGCTCGGCATTGCAGTCAGAAATGACGATCCAGTACTGCTTGGCATTCTGGACAAGGCTGTCAGAAGCATAGACAGTAATGCTATTAAGGAAATTCACAGCAAATGGATTGCCGTAACCTATGAACAACAGTCTAACCATTCATTGTTATGGAAAATTCTGGCAGCTTTTGTTGCGGTAATGCTCCTGTTTATCTCTCGCTATCGGAAGATGAACAGCTTTAACCGGAAATTACAGGAACTCAACATGAAGCTGAGGGAAAGTGAAGACTCTTTCCGCTACCTGGTTAATAACGCTTATGAAGGGATCGCAATCATACAGAACAAACGTGTGGCATATGCAAATCCTCGCATGTGTGAAATGACCGGATACGATCAGAACTAACTGCTAAACATGGAATCCTTTTTGAATGTCATAGCTCCCGAGGTTCGTGAAACCATAATGGCTAATCATCTGAACCGGATTGCTGGTAAAGCAGCTCCTAATCGATACGAGAGCCTTATGCTTAAACGTGACGGTACCATTTCTCCGATTGAACTTACGGGCGTGCTGATCAGTTGGAATGACAGCCCGGCAACCTTGAATATCGTTTCAGATATCACCGAACGTAAGGCTTCAGAAGAAGCCGTACGTTTTATGGCTCTTCACGATAATCTGACACAATTGCCCAACCGGTACCTGTTGATGGAGCGCCTGGAACAAGCCTTGGCGCAAACGAGGCGTTCCAAAGAGCCGTTGGCGGTGCTCTTCATGGATCTGAATGGTTTTAAACAGGTTAATGATACCCATGGGCATGATGTAGGGGATATGCTTCTCAAGGGGATTGCAAGCCGGCTGCAGGCACTAATGAGGGATTCTGACACTCTGGCGCGCATGGGCGGCGATGAGTTTGTCATACTGTTACCTCGGGTAGATGACCGTGCTGGCGTTGAGACACTAATTGCACGAATCAACGAGACACTTCAATCACCTTTTCTGTTTGATTCTCTGGAAATTCATAGCCATGTCAGTGTCGGATTTTCCCTCTTTCCTGAAAACGGGGATACGGCAGAGGAGCTACTGCGTGTGGCTGATCAGCAGATGTATCGTGCCAAAAAACGCAGTAAAAATATTTTATAGTCTGGATAAGTTTCAAAAAGAAGAAGATTTTATAGAAGAGGGTTTGAATCATGATTCTTTGCCCCCGTGCTTTTTTGCATACACCGGCTTCAGCCCAGCAAGCGTCGAAACGTTAGGAGTATATAACGCCGCATACGACGCGCCCCTATCTGAAAGCAGTATTTCCCCTCAAAGTGTACTCATTCCTTGAGCCTCATGCTCAACCCTCCCGTGCAACACTCATTACTTTCCAATAGTTCCATGTTAGGTGAACCGCTGGGGCAAAATATAGCCAACCCTGGCGCAATTTCAGGCGCTCGCTCCTTGGCCTGAGCCAAATTCTGCCTGCTTAAAACGTTGAACCTCCGATGCACAACATCCCAGTCTGTATTTTGTTCTCGGCAGACTATATTCATTTACAGTGATTTGAACGTTTCGGGATAGTTTCATTATGCGAATCAGCAGTGCTTTTCCCTAGCTTTCTATAAGGTAAATAAGCGATTATCCAAAGAAGGTTAATGTACGCACGGAAGCTAGTTAATTCAGGCGTTTTTCATAAACAATATCGTGGGGAATGTAAGACTTTGCCGAGCCCTAAACTATGGGGTGGAAACTGGGTAAAGCGGCTGAATTAGCAACAGTTTGAGTACGATAGCGCAAAACTAAATAGCACCTTTATGGAGATTAAATAATGCAAAGTACCCCTGATTCTATCAACGCGCGAAAGCTGGCAATCTGGTTTGTGTTGGCTATCTGCTTGGCCTTGACTGGTTGCAGTGATAGTTCCAACCACCATCGCGAAATATTGACGGTTGCCACCATCGAGCAAGCCCCAAACAGCTATACCGAAAACGGCAGCATCGTCGGCACCGATGTCGATATTGCGAAGTTGGTTGCTGCGGACAGTGGCATCGACTTGAAATTTGAGATGCTCGATGCTGCGCAGGAAGCAATTGAGATCACGCAAGCGGGGCCTAACCGAGCCTTGCTGGGAATCGCTTATTCTGCGGAGCGCGCAGATCTATTCCAATGGGTTGGGCCAATCAGCAAGGGGCGTTACGTAATCTTTGCCAAAAAATCTACGGGAATCGGTAGTAACTTGGGTCTAGAAAAGGCTCAGGGGATCACCTCTATCGCCGTGGTTGAAGGGTGGTTGGAGACCACAACGTTGGAAAAGATCGGCTTCACGAATCTAAAACGATATCCTTCTTATGCAGAGGCATACCAGGCGTTCGACACTAACGAAGTGATGGCCATAGCCAGCGATCTCATGCAGTTAGTGATTAAAGTGCGGGGGAAATACGTGATCGTCGATGATATGGATCTCTGCTTTACCTATAAGACCCCCTTTTACTATATGGCCGTCTCTAAGGACGTAGAAGGATCTGTCATCGACGCCATGCAGCAGCACCTGAATGCGCGCATAATGGACGAGAGCACACTAACGGTGGTTAAAGACTATTTCCCTACAGCGATCAAGCAAATTATTCCCGATGTACTCCAACTTATGACTGAAGTGTCCCCCCCCTTTATTTTCAAGACTGGGCCAATAAATAACTATTCCTTAGAAGGTTCCTCCATCGATGTTGTCACGGAAATACAGCGCAGAAACGGCTACCAAGAGACGATCCATCTAACTACCTGGGTAGATGGTTCCGATATCGTGCAGTATCTCCCTTATAGTGCATATTTCACCACTGTGCGCACTCCAGAGCGCGAAGAGTCGGTTCAGTGGGTTGGCCCCATCACGGCTATGCACCCTGGCCTGTATACCCTCGCGAGTAAAAACCTGGAAATTGCGAATCTGGCAGCGGCCAAAGGTTTGTCTGCGATCAGCACTCCGTACAGTTGGCCAAGCTATCTTTACCTGCTCGACCAAGGTTTTACCAATGTCGATGGTAGTTACCACGATAACTTACAGTCTTTTCAGGGACTTCTGAACGGTGAGGTTGACGCCACATTCATCGATGCCGAAGCGATCGACTGGCTCTGCGAAAAAACAGGAACTGCGCGCGCGGCGATTGTCCTCCAATTCGAAGAACCCGCCGCGTACCAAGAGGGTTGGATCGCCTTCAGCCACACCACCCCCGAGGCCACCATCAAGCAATGGCAGGCCAGCCTCGATGCGATGCGCGCGGATGGAACCTTTGCCGAAATTTGGCAGAAATGGTTTGGAGATGCACCGCTGCCGACGGGAGAACTCGCTCCGAGATAGGGGTGAAAGAAGTTGTTAAAGTATGCGCTTGAATTATTCAGCTGTGCTTACGTTTGCGTTGCCGAACCATTTTAAAACCCTCTAAGAGGTTACTTACCATGCATACAATTAGACTGTTTAGTTTTCAGACTGTTATGGCACTGCTGCTGTGCTCAACCATATTGCTATCAGGTTGCAGCAATAGCAGCTCCCATGACGCGAACGGCACCATCCAAATGGGTGGGTCCATTCAGGGCAACGAGCTTGTGCTGACCGGAGAGACGGCAACCCTTGTCGGGGAAGATGCCCCGCCACAGGATGGCTATCGCACCTCAGTGGTGATCGATACTCCCTTTGGCATCACCTCGGACGGCGACAACCTGTATGTCACCGAAATGCGTAACCACATCATCCGTAAGATAGAGCTTGCCTCGGGCGCAGTAACCACGCTGACCGGAGTCGCCGGTGAGTCCGGAGCAGAGGATTCCAGCGAGGGGATAGCTCGATTCAACACCCCCGTCGGCATCACCACGGATGGCATCAACCTGTATGTGTGCGATGAACGCAATAACACCATCCGCCAGGTGGTGCTTGCCAGCGGCGTGGTATCGACATTAGCGGGTGGCGTTGGTGAGGATGGCTTTGTCGACGGGACGGGCTCCGACGCCCGCTTCGATGGTCCAAACAGTATCGCCACGGATGGGACAAATCTGTATGTGGTGGATAATTGGAACCTTGCAATTCGCCAAGTGGTGATTGCCACCGGTGTTGTCACCACGTTGGCAGGCGGGGCTGATGATTCAGCCGCTGACTTCAATTATCCGAACGGTATTGCCACCGATGGTGAAACTCTGTATGTGGCGGATACGCAAAACAACACCATTCGTCAGGTTGAGATTGCCACCGGTGTGGTCACCACGCTGGCAGGCAACACTGGTGAGCAAGGTTCAAGCGACGGTATCGGTTCGGCGGCTCGATTTATTCGGCCTAGTGGGGTTTTCCTGCAGGGGGACCATCTGTACGTAACCGATGGAGCGCATACGCTGCGCAAAATCTTGATTTCTACCGGTGAGGTGACCACTCTGGCAGGCGTTGCCGAGAAGTTTGGAGCACACGACGATATTGGTATTGAAGCCCAGTTTTCTGCACCCAAAGGGATTGTGGCGGTTGGCACCAGACTTTATGTGAGTGATTTAGGCAATGATCTGATCCGTAGCGTAGACATGTCGACATCGGAAAACACCGTCGCTACCTTTGCAGGGTTCCTCCGTCATGTTTTTATAGATATGACCACCGATGGCACCAACCTCTATGTGAGCGATGAGGGCACCCAAACGATCCAAAAAATCGAGATTGCCAGTGGCGCGATGACAACCCTTGCAGGTCGCTTCGGGATGACGGGGGCAACGGATGGCGACACCTCTGTTGCCTGCTTTAATTATCCTACCGGGATAACCACGGATGGCACCAACCTCTACGTGTGTGACTTCTACAACCACGCAGTTCGTAAGGTGAATATTGCCAGCGGTGAAGTCAGCACCTTGGCTGGTAGCGCAGGCACTTCGGGTTCAGCGGATGGCATTGGTAGTGCCGCCGAGTTTCGATCTCCCTACGGCATTACCACAGATGGGACCAATCTGTATGTGGTGGATAGGGAAGATCGCACGATTCGCCAGATTGAGATTGCCACCGGTGCGGTGACCACACTGGTGGGTGAAGCTGCTGCTAACGACGGCGTCGCTTCGCTCCCATTATCCTTTCCGGGAGGGATTACCACCGATGGCACCAACCTTTATCTCGCCGAGACCTCTTTCCACACTATCTACCAGATTGATATTGCCACAGGTGCGATGACGGCCCTAGCAGGGAGTGGCAACGCTTTTATTAGAGGTTCAGCGGATGGCACGGGTTCGGAGGCCCTATTTAATGGCCCACGAAACATCACCACCGATGGTACCAATCTGTATGTGACGGATAGGGGAAACAATACGATCCGAAAGATTGAGCTTGCCACTGGCGTAGTGACAACCTTGACGGGCAACGTTGAGAGTAGTGGTTCAACCGATGGCCCGTCTTCCGTTGCTCTGTTCGAGGGTCCAAGCGGTATTACCACGGACGGTAAAAAGATCTATGTTGTGGATGATTTCACCAAGGTTCGTTCGATTCGCTAAGCGTTCCATGCAGAGCATGTTTGCAATAGGGATGGGCAGAAATAATCTGCAATGAACTTTTGTCCATACCATTTTCCATACTTTAGGAGGTCACTTAATATGCACACGCTTAAACAGTTTAGTTCGCAGGTTGTTATGACACTGCTGCTGTGCTCAGTCATGTTGCTATCTGGTTGCGGCAATAGCAGTTCACATCACGCGGACGGCACCATCCAAATGGGTGGGGCCATTCAGGGCAACGAACTTGTGTTGGAAACAACTGCAACGTTTATCGGTGGGGCTGACCTGCCAGCAGACGGGTATCGCACTTCAGCCTCATTTGAATTTCCTTACGGCATTACTTCGGATGGCGACAGCCTGTATGTCACCGAAATGTATAACAACACCATCCGCAAGATAGAGCTTGCCTCGGGTGAAGTGACCACACTGGCCGGCGTTGCTGGCGAGTCCGGAGCAGAGGACTCCAGCGCCTTCGCTGACGGTTTGGCCAGGTTCGATTGGCCCCTGGGCATCACCACCGATGGCATCAGTCTATATGTATGCGAAGGGGGAAATAACACGATTCGCCGAGTGGAGCTTGCCACCGGCTTCGTATCCACACTGGCTGGCAACGCCGACGAAGGTCCTGGTTTTGCAGATGGAACTGGCACCGCAGCCCGGTTCAGCAATCCAAATAGTATTGTCATTTCAGCTGATCAGCAAAATCTGTATGTGACCGATATGCGTAACCATGCAATCCGCCAGATCGTAATAAACACCGGTGTGGTAACTACGCTGGCAGGTGGTTCGGGTAGCGAAGCTAACGGTGGTTCAGCGGACGGAATCGGTACAGAAGCCCAGTTTAATACCCCGAACGGTATTGTCACCGACGGGATAAATCTCTATGTGGCGGATACCTATAACCATACGATCCGCCAGGTTGTGCTTGCCACCGGTGCGGTAACCACGCTGGCAGGAAGCGCACAGAACGCAGGCGCAGATGACGGTGTTGGTCCTGCTGCCAGTTTTCGTACCCCCCGAGGGCTTTTCTTAACGGGTGAAGATCTCTACGTTGTCGATGCCGGAAACAATACGCTCCGGAAGGTCGTTACCACCACCGGTGAAGTTACGACAGCGGCAGGAATCCCCATGACAAGCGGAGCGAGCGACGGCATTGGTATTGTAGCCCGCTTCGATGATCCCCGAGGGATTGTTGGGGTAGGGGGCAATCTTTACCTGAGTGATTATGGAAATAATCTGATCCGTAGTGTGGAGGTGTCTACGCCAGAAAATAGCGTGGTTACGTTTGCAGGAGTGATCGAGCATCAATTTGTAGATATTGCCACCGATGGCACTAACCTCTACGTGAGCGATTTGGGTACCGGTACGATCCAAAGCATCAAGATAGCCACCGGCGAGATGACGACGCTGAGCGGTCGCCTTGGGATTAGCGGCTCAACGGACGGTGACACCTCTGTCTCTTTGTTTAATACCCCGATGGGCATCACCACCGATGGCACCAACCTCTATGTGTGTGACTCTAGCGAATGTACGATCCGTCAGATCAGCATTGCTAGCGGCGCCGTAACTACCTTGGCAGGTAGCGCCGGAAGTTATGGTTCAATGGATGGCAGCGGCAGTGGTGCCGAGTTTTTTGCCCCTTACGGAATTACCACCGATGGCACCAATCTCTATGTGACTGACACGGGCAATCTGACAATTCGCCAGATTGTGATTGCCACCGGTGCAGTGACGACCCTCGCGGGTAGCGTCGGTAACCGCGGTTCAGATGACGGCATTGGTGCTGCCGCTAGCTTTAAGTTTCCGATGGGGATCACAACCGATGGGACGAACCTCTATGTCGCCGATAACGCTAGCAACTCAATCCGCCAGATCGTTATAGCTACTGGCGAGGTGACGACACTGGTAAGCAGTTTCATCAGCTTCGACCCAGATGGTGAAACAGAATCCCATTTTATGGTTCCAATGAATATCACCACGGACGGCACCAACCTGTATGTGACTGATTTCAACAACATTATCCATAAAATTGTTATTGCCAGCGCTGAATGGACCACACTCGCAGGCAATACCCAGCTCAGAGGCTCAACCGATGGATCGACTTCCGTTGCCCTGTTCGATGGTCTAGGCGGAATTACTACCGACGGTAAGACCCTTTTCGTGCTCGATTCTTATACCAAAATTCGCTCGATTCGTTAGATTTTCATTCGCGCCCCACTCGTATTAACGGGTGGGGCGTACGGGATTTAAAGCGAAAGCTCTTAACGACAATCATTTTTATCAAAGGCTTTTAGATGAAACGTTTTTTTCAAAAGATCAAGGCACGCGGAGTTATCCTTGTAATTGCAACCCTCATTGGTTTGCCGTTTTTTCTAAACGCATGTTCCAGTAGCAGCTCCCATTCAGAAACACCTTTAACCGTTGTGGGTTTCGAGTACAGCCCCAATTGTTTTGGGTCAAATGGAGAGGTTGTGGGTTTTGATGCGGATACTGCCAGGTTGGTGCTGGAGAATGCTGGAATCGCAGCCGAATTTAGTATGTCTGACTCTTTTACAGATGCGTACCAAGCAACGCTTAATGGGCCGAATCGAGCGTTGCTATCTATCACGTATACCGAAGAGCGCAAAGATCTGTTCAAGTGGGTTGGCCCCACAAGTAAAGGGAATTCCGTTATTTTCATCAAGGCTAGTTCGGGGATTACTGCTGGGCTAGAGATTGAAGCGTGTAAAACCATTGATTCGATTGCTGTCGTTAATAAAGGTTGGCTAGAAACGACCATGTTAGAAGATTTGGGATTTGAAAACCTGCACTATTTCGACACCTATGCTCAAGCTGTAGATGCGTTTAAAAATGATGAAGTGACTGCTATCGCCAGTGACCGCGCTCAGTTGGTTGATGCTGTTTCGCCTAAATATTTTATGGAAGAAAACGTTAAAGTTGCCACCATCTATCACGGTTCGTATTATTTTATCGCTTTTTCAAAAGATGTTGATGATCAAGTTATACAACGTTGTCAGGACGCCCTTGATGCCCTGACAACTGCTGGTGCCACCCTCGATATTTACCGTGAATACATCCCTTACGCCACTGAATTCATGGTGCCCAGCTTGATACAGCTACATGCTGAAAACAATCCACCGTATAATTATCTAGCCGAATATAGCGGCGGGACTAATATCGAGATCTCTGGATCATCCGTTGATATTGCAAAAGAGATACAAGCGCAAAGTAGCTATAAAAATAAAATTTCTCTAACTAGTTGGGTTGATGGCTATGCAGCACTGCAATACATACCGAACTATGCCCTCCTCACCACGGCGCGTACCCCCGAGCGTGAGAATCTTTTTCAATGGGTTGGCCCCATCATGGCAGCCTCAGATCACTTTTATACTTTAACTGCATCAAACCTGCAGGTTGCAACTCTAGAGCAAGCCCAAGCACTGACCTCTGTTGCCACCCCGCGTGGGTGGTACACCCATGATTATTTAAGCTCGCACGGGTTTGAGAATGTTTTAGCCACTGCATATACCGCAGAGGAAGCGTTTGACCAGCTTCTAAGCGGTGATGCAGAAGCTTTATTGCTGCCTGAAACCACGGTGAATTGGCTGTGTGAACAAAAAGGAATATCTACAGCAAACCTTACAGCACAGTATCAGAGTGGTTACACTGAAAAGTATATAGCTTTTTCCCTGAACACCCCTGCCAGCGTTGTTGTCGAATGGCAAAGTAAGCTGGATGCGATGAAAGCTGATGGGCGCTTTGCAGCTATTTGGGATAAATGGTATCCCGGCACAGAAATGCCCTAATTACCGTAACGTAAGGCTTGCAGGCAAACTGCCAACCTAGGAAAAGGAACAACATGAAAAACATTCTGACAGTATTATGCGCCACGGCTTTGAGCGCCTTCCTCCTGTGTTCTTGTTCCTCCTCACACAGTCACAACGATGATCTGACCAAGGTTGGAATGATAACCGACACGGGCACTATCGAGGATAAGTCGTTTAATCAGGGTGTGTGGGAAGGGATTGTAAACTATCAAACCGATACGGGAGCCATTGCTGCCAGCTACCTCCAGCCTGCTGGCACACACCTGAGCGATTACTTGGCCGCGATCACCTCTTTGCATGATACCGGCCACGAGATCATCGTTGCTCCGGGGTTTGCGCTTGGGCCTGTTATCCACGAAGCAGCGCAGATGTTTACCGATACAACATTCATTTTGATTGATGGGACCACCCATACCGCCGAAAATCAAGATTTCGTCGCGCATCCCAATACGGTGTGCATTCTGTTTAACGAGCATGAGGCGGGATTTTTGGCGGGGATAGCTGCTGCACTTTCAACAAAGACTAACCAGCTTGGTTTTATCGGCGGCGTGGAGATCCCCACCGTCACCCGTTACGCCGTCGGCTTTAAAGCCGGAGTTAAATACGCAAATCGCACCTATGCAATTAACGTCGAACTTAAAGATGAAAACGTTATGTATCAGGGGGATTTCACCGACTTGGCTGCAGGGCAAACGCTGGCTGCGGCCATGTATGCTAATGGCGTCGATATCATCTTTTCTGCGGCAGGTCTGGTCGGCATCGGAGCCATCAACGAAGCCAAGGAACGGGTAAGCGCGGGGGAAAAGGTGTGGGCCATCGGTGTTGATTCCGATCAATACAGCAGCGGCCTTTTGGATAACGGCACATCGGTGATTCTGACCTCCGCAATAAAGCGCGTGGATATCGCCACCTATCGCTATATCGATAGTATCTTGCAGGGCACATTCCCGGGTGGAGAAGTTATCACTCTGACGCTAGCGGAGAACGCGGTTGGGTTGCCGGTGACCAATCCGAACCTTGCGCCTGATGTTGCGGCAGCATGCTTGCGCGCGCAGGAAGCAATTATTGTGGGGGATATAGTTGTCCCTTCAAGACTCAATGAACTGACACTGTTTTTATAAACAGAGACTAAGGACGTGCGTATGCCTCAACAACAACCAGAAGTGGCTCCAGGCCACTTGGCAGCGGATTCATCCAAGGGGCGCTATTCCAACCTATGGAAGGCGATAGGCCCCGGAATCCTCGTGGCTTGTGCGGCGATTGGCGGATCTCACCTAGTATGGTCAACCCGGGCCGGAGCTGAATATGGCTGGAGTCTGCTCGGGTTGATTTTGCTGGCAAATTTGTTCAAATTTCCTTTTTTTCTCTATGGCCAGCGCTATACCGCCGCCACCGGGGAAAGTCTACTGGCGGGCTATAAACGCCACAGCCGGACGTATCTGTATGTTTTCCTCCTGACCAATATCTTGACGGGAATGATTAATGTCGCTGGGGTCTCCATGCTCGCGGCAGCATTGTTAACCGGCTACTGTTTAGAATGTGTCGATACCCGCACGGTGACAGTAGTTATTTTGCTCGTGTGCATGGGAGTAATTTTGTTTGGGAGGTATAAACTCCTTGATTCGGTCGCTAAAATTGTGGTGATTTTCCTCTCCTTAACCACGTTTGTAGCCGTCGGACTCGCGTTTGCCAGTGGCCCCGTTGCACCAGTTGATTTTGTCGGCCCCAGCCCTTGGACTTGGGGTTCATTTGCATTTTTGATCATGTTGCTGGGGTGGATGCCAGCACCGATTGATCTGTCGGCGTGGTCCTCACTGTGGATGTTCAGTCGGCAAGAGCAAACAGGACACTTTGCCACTCCCCGCGAAGCCTCCATCGATTTTTATCTCGGTTACGTCATGGCCGCAGTGCTCGCGGTTTTCTTCGTGGCACTGGGTAAATTGGTTATGTACGGCTCGGGGGAAACCTTTTCTAGCAGCGGCATCGCATTTTCCAAACAGTTGGTAACGCTGTATTCTGCCAATATCGGTGATTGGTCACGCCCACTGATCTTCTCGGCAGCATTTTGCACCATGTTCAGTACTTCGGTAGCCGTTGTGGATGGTTATCCACGCTCCTTAGCGGCGTGCTGTTCGTTGCTGTGGGATCTTCCCAGCAAACAATTTCGCTTAATTCATAAGATATGGGTGGTGTTTTCGGTGGCTGTTGCTTGCGTAATCGTTCAGTTCTGTGTCGGCAATCTGCTTCAGCTCCTCGCGTTTGCGGCGGTTATCTCCTTCATGACCTCACCTGCGCTCGCATATATGAACTACAAAGTGATGAGCGGTAGCAATGTACCTGATAATCAGAAACCGGGAGTTTTTCTTACCGTGTTAAGTTGGGCGGGGATGTTGTTTTTGGTGCTGATGAGTATTGGCTTCTTATACGTGACGTTTATGCGCTAATATAGCATCTGAAAATGGTCAGTTTCGATCTCAAGTTGAGGATCGGAACTGACCATTCCCAAATTCCGACCCTTCTTTAGTTTCCGTTCTTGCCACTGTTTGTCTTGGCAGTCAGGCGCATTGTCCAATGGATGTGTCTTGCAGGGGAGTATCTACTCAATGGTGCCTATCAAGCGAATCATCTACCACGTTATTGTTGTTTGTCTTCTGTGTGCAGGAGTTGACGCTTTAGTGCTGCAGATGGTACGCCATGAGCGCCAGTTAGAACACAGACAACAGGTACAGATACATCTTGATCAGGTGCGCGCAGCTCTAGATTCCAGGATTAATTCGAGCTTGTTGCTTATGCGCGCACTGGCTTCCTATATCGCAGTTCATCCCACGTTGGACCAAAATGAATTCAGGCGTATCAGCAGCGAGGTACTGGTGCATCGCAATTATCTGCTGAATTTGGTCGCCGCCCCCAATTGCATTATCCGCTATGTCTATCCGCAAGAGGGCAATGAAGCCCTTGTGGGGTTAGATTATCGTGATTTACCGGATCAATGGCGCGCAGTGCGGGCGGCACTCGTGGGGAAGACCATGGTTGTTGATGGCCCGATTCCTCTAGTTCAGGGAGGAACCGGAATAGTAGGACGGATTCCGGTGTTCAGTGAAGTCGACCAACAGCGCTATTTTTGGGGTGTGATTTCGGCTGTTATTGATAATGATACCCTTTTTGAACAGGTTAGCTCTCAAGCTGCTGCAGTAGGACTTGATATAGCCATACGGCAGAGACCTGAGCACACGGTATTTTGGGGTGAGGCAGAATTGTTTTCTGCTCTAGATTCGGTTCAAACGGTTGTATCTCTACCGGGTAGGGACTGGGAGATGGCTGCGCGCGCCAAGTCAGTACCTGCTCTGAACCCGCGCCTGATGTGGTTTCTGCATGGCGGTTTCATGATGTTTGCTGGCTTGCTTATCTGGGCATGTCTGTTGAAGCTAAAAAATGATTTTGTCCTAGAGACCAGCGAAAAACGCATGCGGGATATTCTCGTTAATTCGTCTGGGTGGATATGGGAGACTGATGCGGAATCGCGTTACACCATGGTAGCGGGTCAGGTGAAGCATGTTCTTGGGTACTCCCCTCACGAACTTGAGGGGGAGGAACTGGGCGTCACCGTGTCCGAAAAACAACGTGATGAATTCCACCAGCGCCTGAAGCAATGCCGCGATAATGCACAGACCCTGACCGATATGGAAATTTGGCATACCAATAAGAGCAAAGAGCAGGTGTGTCTGCTTGCTACTATTGTCCCTGTTTTCAATACTTCAGGCCGGTTTGTAGGGTATCGGGGTGCTTATAAAGACATTACGACCAAAAAGGGACTTCAGTTAGAGATAGAAGAGAATAAAAATCTCCTTGATTTGTTTTTTGCTCAGTCTATGGATGGTTTTTTCTTCATGATGTTGGACGAACCGGTGGACTGGTTCCACGCTGATTCTGCTGAGCGTGAGAAATTGCTTGATTATGCCTTTAGCCATCAGCGTATGACTAGGGTGAACGAAGCAATTCTAGAACAATATCAAGTCAGCGAAGAAGATCTGCTTGGACGCACGCCGGCAGAGCTATATCAACATGATCTGGAAGAGGGCAAGCGCTTGTGGCGCCACATGTTTGATTACGGTCGCCTGCATGCTGAAACATCGGAAAAGCGTGATGACGGCAGCAATATAGTTATTGAGGGGGACTATCGTTGCATCTATAATCGTGACGGTGACATAACCGGTCACTTCGGGGTACAGCGTGACATTACCGCCTCCAGACATGCTGAGCACGAACTCAAACGTTATATTGAGATTGTCGATGCAAATGTCCTGACCTCCCAGACCGATCTTGAAGGGAGGATTATCTATGCTAGTGAAGCGTTTTGCCGTATCTCAGGGTACGAAGTGGATGAACTGCTGGGGCAGGATCACAACATCGTGCGCCATCCTGATATGCCTGCCTCCATCTTTGAAGAGATGTGGCGGACCATCCGAGAGGGTAAAACCTGGCACGGAGAAGTGAAAAACAAAACGCGCTCAGGCGGATTCTGCTGGACGGATACCATCATATCCCCAATGGAGGATAGCGGGGGCAATGTGTATGGATACATGGCGGTGCGCAACGATATAACAGATAAAAAGCGCATTGAGGAGATATCGGTTACGGACGCATTGACGGGTATCTTTAATCGTCTAAAACTTGATGAAGTGCTTGAAAATGAGCACGCGCGGTTTATCCGTTATGGGCAGAAATTTGCGGTTATCTTGTTTGATCTAGATAACTTCAAGCGTATCAACGATACCTATGGGCACCTTAGCGGCGACAAGGTTCTGCAGGAGATCAGTGCTCTGGGGCAAAAGTATCTGCGTGATACTGATGTGCTGGGACGCTGGGGCGGAGAAGAGTTTATGATTATTGCCCCAGGTACCGATGTTGCCGGGGCAACCAATTTGGCGGAGAAACTGCGGCAAGCTATACAGGACTACGATTTTACCGAGGTGGGGACTGTCATGGCCAGCTTTGGTGTTGCCGTGATCAGAGAAGAAGAGAGACAAGGGTGTGGTAGTTTACTCAAACGCATGGATGGCGCCCTATACAAGGCTAAGGATCAGGGGCGCAACCGGGTCGTGAGTGCCGACTGATAGCTGCAAAACCAGTTTTTAAGCGTGAGTTTTTCAATAAATTCACTTCCGCTACCCCACCCCTAAAGAGAAGGAAATTAGGCAATGGTTGTAGCTTCCAGCCTTACAAATGAATATCACCAGACGCGAGTTGGGTCTGGTTATGATGGAGTTGTCCGCGTTGTTGTCGAGGATTTCTACGGTACGGGAGTGTTGCTGTACTCTGGCATGGCTATCCTGACCGCAGCTCATGTTATGGAAAATGACGCCGGAGATATCATCTCCAACGTCACAATTGAGGTTGAAACCGCTTCGGGTCTGAAAAGGTACACCAGTGATCAGGTGCTGATCCACCCGGATTACGACACCGAGAACTCTAACTTCGACCTAGCACTAATCAAGTTGCCTGAATTGGTAGAACCTGCTGCTGAGCGCTATTCTCTGTACCGGGGTGACTCTGAAATAGGTTCAGAGACGGTACTCGTTGGCTATGGCAGCAGCGGCACCGGAGCTCGAGGGTCTAACCCATATTCAGATATCATACGTTATAAGGCTCAGAATCAGTTTGATATGCTAGGAGGGAGTTTTTCCGCCGCCTACGGTTCAGAACTTGGGTGGATTCCGGATGAAGACGGGATTTTGGTCGCGGATTTTGATAACGGTTACAGGCTCAATGATGCCCTGGGGCATATAGGCGGGGTTTGGGATAGTGGAACAGGGAGTTACGAGGGTATTATTGCCCCTGGCGATAGTGGCGGTCCAGCTTTCATTGATGGACAGGTAGCTGGGATCGCTAGTTATATTAGCTCATTTAATATCAATAGGCAGAGCCCAGATATAGACTACAAGCTTAATAGCAGCTTTGGCGAAGTTGCTTTTTGGCAACGTATCAGCACCGAACAGCAGTGGATTGACCAGACCGTTCGCAGCTTTTATGCCGATGCGCCCCAGACCCCAGAAGAAGTTATAACAAGGATCATCGAAGGGGATAGCGGCTCCACGTATACTTATTTTCTGCTCCAATTCACTGGCATTAGAAGCTCGGCAGACGAGGTTTTGTCGGTAGATTACACCACCCGCAATGGATCAGCCCGCGCTGGGGAAGACTACCTCGCTGTTAACGGCACGTTAAACTTGTATCCTGGCGAAGACCAGGCAGTGATACCGGTAGAAATTCTCGGTGATGTTATCCCAGAAGGGGACGAAACCTTTTATCTGGATATATTTAACCCTGTTGGCGGCTCCTTTGGGGGCGGTATCGATGTATTAAGTGCGATGCGCACCATACTCGATGATGACTGGGCCTGATAATTAACACGGCAATAAAGGTTGATTTAGCTGAGGCAAAACACGTCTCACCCCAACATCGGCGATATTGGGGATAGTGGCGCTAGCGGGTCAATGTTTTCCTGTTCCAGAACCAGACCAGTCTCCATGATCTTGTCCTTTAGGGATACAAGGTCAGGGTAGGGATCGATGGCTTTTGATGGGCGTTTTGTATGTGCCGCTCAAGAGTTTCCCCATATTTATTTAAGCAGCAGATCTCCCATCATGAGAAACAGGGAGGTCTGCTGCTTCATTTGTGAGTAGATATGGTCATCGATGTCACCCCAGTGGAAAAAAGGATAGACTCGTCATATGGCGTGTGTAGAAGTTTTACGATGCAACTTGGTTGGGGCCCACAAATCCCAACCAAGTCGCACGTGATTTTTTTATCTTACAACCAAAGATGGCACAAACCAAATGGAGGAAGTGAGAAAGGCTGTCTGCGGACAGGAAGCCATCCCGCCCGACGTGTTTGCCCGGGTTCTCACGTTACAAATATATGAAGCGAATGATTAGTTCAGCCATTTCTGCCTTAGCGCTCGCCGCCTTGGTCGCAGGCTGCAGCAGCAGCTCCTCTCACCACACCAATTCCGAAGGAGATGACGCTCCGGACCTAGTCTTTTATCTCGATAGCGCTCCGAACACCCCCACCGAACCTTCCCGCTGGGAGGCAGACGCCGGTTCCGTGCACTTCTACGACGATGCCAACATCGAGAGTTATTCCGCTATCAGTTTTTTTGAGGAGGAAGACGCTTTGATCTTCTCACTCACCAAGCCTAGTCTTGTGCAAACCCTTAACCGCCATGGCGACGTGGTTTTCAATGTCATTTCAGGTGATATCACCTCACGGGTATCCCTCTATGACGCGGTTGGCCCAAACACGGTGGTTAGCACTCTTGAGCAGTACAATGCAATTGGCTCAGGCAAGGTTGAATTTCGCGGAGCTGAAGTTACCCAGCTAGTTTCTCTAGATAATCTCGACGGAACCCTTGACGTGCCTGCCGAGATTTCTGCTGGGACTGGTTCGTATTACTTTAACGACAACGCAAACACTCCCAGTGTAACCACGCTTATCGACTTTGGCGCTGACGACACCCTGAATTTTTCAGGGGTTGAGCCTGCCAACATAGCGGTATCAAGTTACTCGAACAACGTAGAGATTCACGTCAACAAAGACGCAGTGATGTCCGTTGTGGTTATTGAAGGGGCAGCCCCTAACAACACCATGGTTTTCGATATTGAAAGCTTCAACGCGCTAGGTGTAGGCACCATCACCGCAACTGATACCGCTGGCGCCTCATTGTTTATGTGAATTGCAAAAGGTCTGACAGAAAAACTGGCCCGGTTATTCTAAGTATTTCTGCTGGCCGGTAGCGCGCAATTTGAGCGCGAAATGATGCTTTAGGGCTTAGTACGGTAAAACAACCTGCTCAAGCACTTAATGGAAAAGGAGAACAACAGTAATGGGTCAACCACAATCTGCACCAACAAGTCCGAACTTTACCGGAATCTTGCATGCCGACACCCCCACTTACATTGTAAATAGCGGGTTCTATACTCGTCTTTACGACGCAGCTGGAAATCAGCATATAACTGTGCAACCCGGTGGGTCCCTTTCACTTAGAGGTTCGTTGGGAAACAACAGCATTACACTCCCTGGTGACTCGGATGCTTGGACGGTAAGCAGGGATGGTTCCGTTGCGGTATTCACGAACGCCGCTGGGTCTGTAGTAGAAGTTCCCGCAACGCGTACCGCCCAAACCATTAACTTTGATGACAAAGCAGGGCTTGAACTGGCGATTGATGTCAGCGGCACCGAGCCAGCGCTTCTACTCGGTGCTCAAATTCTGGTTGCGGATGCGGACGGGGCAGCAATAGACTTCACCCCTCCTGAATTCACTAGCCGCGTACTTGCGCTCGTAGGCGATAATCAAGATGCAGGTGTGGTTGTCTATGCCGCTGAAGCAACCGATGCTAGTGAAGTAGTTACCTACTCAATTAAGGCAGATGCTGAGGATTTCGCGAGCTTCTCTATCAACCCAGAAACTGGTGCAGTAACCTTGCTGGATGAACCAGACTATGCAACCAAACCTGCATACAACTTCACGGTAGTAGCAACTGACGCAGTTGGAAACAGCGCTGAGAAGTCGGTCACCCTAGAGGTACAAGATAAAACCCCTCCTGAGATTACGGGAGCCACGATAACTGAGAACGGTAGAATAGCGCTGTTCTTTTCTGAGAGAATCTCGTCGTTTGACTTAAACACCCTAAATGTAACCGTAGGTGGAGAATCTGTAGAGATTTCCAGTCTAGATTCTTCCTACTCCTCCCCCGTAATAATGAGCCTGAGTCGCTTTATCAACCCGGATACCACCGAGGAAATTGTCGTAGAATACATTTATGATGGCAGTGATCCTAATAAGTTAATAACGGATCACGCTGGCAATGCTATGCTTGATCAGAGATTTGTAGTTGAGAATAAAGTAGTGCCGGAGCTTACCTTGCTTGAAGCTCTTGAAGCAGAGACCTTGCCACAAGATTACTACCTTTTCAATGGTTACGTAGACCTCGGTGTATTGACAGTTGCTGATGTGCCAAGCGCCAAAGCGGCAGCACAGGCGATAGTAGACGGTGCGCTTAATGCTGCAAGTGTTAACCGTCAAGATAACTACACCCTCGCAGATACCCTTGAGAACTTGCTAGGTGCGGCAGAAGGGGTGCTTGATGACGCTACTTCATACAGCCTTACCGATGAGACGACAGAAATGGGCGAACTAGACGGAGCAAGCTTTACCGTTGCTTATGGCGCAACAAACAAAAGCGATTATACCTTTAATCTAGCTCCCCTTGAGAATCCGTATGAAGGAGCTCAAGCCCCATGGACTCTTGTTATGGAGACCAGCAGCGATTTTTTTATTCCTCGGGGGAGTTTATTTGGTGAGAGATCTATTTTTATCAGCGATGGTACTGCTTCCGGTACTGAGAGCCTCGCCCTCGATGGTGTGGAGGACTCTTTGATCTTTGCAATTACTCCAGACGAGAGTGGGGTCTACTATTTCAACGACTACGACGGTTATCTCGGCTACAGTGATGGAACTGTTACCGATGCGGTAAATCTGGCAGAGGATGAATTTCTTGCCTATCAATCCTTCGTAAATAATGAACATGTTATTATAGCAGAGAAGTATGCGGTCATCGTCAGTGACGGAACGCCCAGCGGTACTTCAACCCAGAGCATAGATTACCCTATCTTTCCAGGAATACGTGACATACAACGGCAGAAGTACTGGTTTGCTACGGTTAAAGATGACTCTGGTATTGAACTTGCCCAATTCGACTACAGCTCGGATAGCGACTATAACACGGTGCTAGTTAAGGATATCTGGCCAGAAGGCGGTGACGGGCTAGATGGTAATTTGCGTAATAGCGAAAATTCAGCATTGCTCCCAGACGGTAGGCTGATATTTAAAGCCAACGACGGTGAGCATGGAGACGAACCCTGGGTCAGCGACGGTACTGAGGCAGGAACCTTTATGTTGCTGGATTTGTATCGTGATGGGGAGAATGGTTCAGGTTCTCGACAGTTTACCCCATTCAATGATTCTGTGGTATTCGCGGCAGATGTGTACGATGGAAGCTTGGGCGAGCTTGGCCGTGAACTTGTAGTTACTGATGGCACCACTGCTGGGACTTCGGTCCTAGACATCAATCCCGGCGGTTCACCCTCCTACCCTATTATCCTCGGTCAGGCCGGTGAGCTGTTGTACTTTACCGCCGCCGATGCAGATGGCGTGGGGATGTTTTCTACAGATGGAACTGATTTCACCAAGCTTGCAGCCATCAACAACGCTGCTCAGATGCTGGCCTGGAATGAAAAAGTTGCCTTTTTTAAAGCGGTGGATGCAACTAGTGGTGTAGAGCTATGGGCAGCTGATCTGAGCGGAAGTGCCGCAGTCGATGCAGCCTTTTATATGGTAAGAGATATTCTTCCCGGTACCGGTTCAGCCTTGGACTCTTCAACAGATGTGATAGCAGTAGATAACTCCATCGCCTTTAACGCCAACACTTCAGACACATACCAGAGCTTTTTCCTCTCAGATGGCACCGATGCTGGCACCATTAGGCTTTCAGTCGACCCAGCCCTCACCACAGAAGTGGTAGACAGTGTTCTGGTCTTTGCCACAGCGGATGCTGTCTATAGTGTAGATGCAGGCGCAGCGGCCCCTGCCGCCACACGGTTGCTTGGCGCTGTAGGCACAACAGAAATGCAAAGTGATGCCAATCAGGTCTTCATTATGCTTGAAAACGGCGAACTACATGCCACCGATGGCACCAGAGCCGGAACCCAGGCGCTTGCCTCAGATGTAGAAAATTTCAAAGTGATCGCTGAAGACGCCATATTCTTCGTTCAAAATAGCACCAGCGGTAAAAGCCTGTGGTACTCCGATGGCAGCGCAGACGGCACTTACTGCATTGAAGCCCTGCTGCCGGACTTTTACTACGACATGAGTTCAGCAGTAGGGATTAAAACCGCTGGGTATTCATTAAATAGAGGTGTTGCAGATACCGGCGCAACCGAATATGCCGGTGGCTTCGCAGGTGATGATGGTGCGGTTGCACTTCTCGGCTTGGTGGAGGATGGCGGTATTTTCTCTTTGCCAGCCGCATAACACCGATGGTAAGAACTGTGGTGCACCCGCAAAGCAGCGCATGTTTTCCTTAACAACAATTTTTTATCCGCAGATGACGCAGACAGGCGCAGATTAAAGGCTATAGCACAACCTCTGGATTCCCGCTAACGCGGGGAAGGTAGGATGGCAAAGCCGAGCTTTGTCATCCTACTGCACAGACGTTGCATGCAACTTCTCTACCGCCACCGGCACCACCCGCAGTACCTATGCGGTGGAACCTTCTTTGCGCATAAAAAGTCCATTGCCAGAAGGGGACGAAACCTTTTGTCTGGATGTGTTTAACCACCGTTGGTGGAGTTTTGGGGGGAGGCCTGGATGTATTAAGTGCGATGCGCACCATCACAGACGATGACTGGGCCTGATAATCAATGCGGCACTAAATGCTGATTGCGTTGAGGTTGACGCGTTCCCTCCGCTATTGGGGGCAGCGGCGCTAGTGGATCAATGTTTTCCTGTTCCAGAATCAGGCCAGTAGCTAAAATTTTGTCCTTTAGGGATACCAGGTCAGGGTAGGGGGCGATGGCTTTAGATGGGCGTTTCTGCATTTGGCGCTCAGGAGTTTTTCCATATTTCAGCAGCAGGTCTTCCGTCATGAGGTGAAGGGAGGCCTGCTTTTTTATTTGGGAGTAGATATGGGCAGAGATGTTGAGCCCTCCGATGTCAATATCGCCCCAGTGGAAAAAAGGGACAGACTCTTCACATAGCGCATCCAAAAGCCTGACGATGCGACTTGATTGGGGGCCCATAAACCCAGCGGTATAAAGGATAATGCCGTTGTCCTCAATTTCCCGGCAATGGCGGTTAAAAGAGGCCAGATTTTCGATGGTCAGGATATAGTCCGGTGTTGTGGTTGGGGTTATTTCTTCTATCGCGTCGGGGACAATCCCTAGATATGGATACGCCTGATCGACAGGCATCCAGTGGCTTCCAGTCCTAACTTTGATAGGCCCTTTGATAAAAATCGGCATGGGAAACTTTACTAGACCCAGATATTCGTACAGCTCCTGGGCATCCATCCCGGTGGAGAATTCTTCATTCCAAACAGCGGCGAAACGCTCGCGCATTCTTTCCAGCGCTTTTGAATCGCCAAGGTTTTTAGCGCTGAAGGTTCTCAAGTCCAACTCAGCATGTTTGTTGTTTTGTACCGCGATAAGTGCTTTGGCTAACAGGATCAGACTGTCGGTGTCACTGGGATTTATCCGCTGGGCGGATTGATTTTTGCCCCACTTTGCATAGACGCGCTCAAACAAGCGTTGTATCCATGCGTCGGGTACAGGGAAGATCGCTTCTATCTCTTTTCTGGCCTCGGACACAAGATCCTTGGCTAAGGTTAGATTGAGAAATTTCCCTAACCCCTTCCCATCAAGCAACCAGATTTTTTTCAATAAATGGTTATCGTGGTGCTTGCCCCAAACCAGTTCAACACAGCCTGCTTTTTCTGCGTTGACCAAGCAGGCATGCAAGTTGTCCTTGTCTTCTGGGCTTATGGTTTCAAAATAGGCAGCGGCCCGTCCTTTGTTGATTGGCAGGGATTTGCGCCTGCTACTGCCCGGGTTTTGTTCCCAAGCCTGAAACAGTTTCACCAGGAGTTGTTGCCCCGGTTCCATCTGCCCTGGCATGTCTAAACTGGCTCCAGATTTGGAACAACTTCGGCTGCAGGTGTTGTGCGGAAGGGGTTGTCAGATTGTAATAATTCACGGGTTTTATCCGACAGTGATTCAATTTCAAGCTCGATATTCCCCCCGTTGCGCGTGACCCAGACCACGGTATTCACTTGACCCGCTAAGGTGGTATATTTGTCGTCTGGTGCCGCCAGCAGAATCTGCAAATTGATCTCCTTCAGGAACTCAATGCAGTTGTAGATATTCGCCCCGTCGAGCTTGCTGAATGCCTCATCAAATGGAGCAAGGTTCATCCCCCCGTATGCGCTGCGTCCGGGCCGACTAACGATCTTGTAGGCCGAAGCTAGGGATGACCCGATGGCGACGTAGAAGGGCGCCATATTTTCCCCTCCAGAACCCTTTGCAATGCGGTGCTTAAGGTTGGCTACCTTCTGATGCTCCTGGTTGAACATTTCAACATCATAAACAAAGTAGTTGCGGTAATCCTGCATCACCTTGCCCAGATCCTCATCCTGAAAAGCGTTTTTTATTTGTATAATCGCATTCCGGTGAGGGGAGTTGGGATCAGTGGTGGGGTCAAACAATCCACCAGCGGCCGCCACCACGGTCTGGTCATTGGCGAAGTCTTGCGCCAGCTTATAAATCGCCTCCAACTCGGGAGCAGTTTTTGCTTTAAACTGGTAATACTCACCATGAAAGGGGCGGTTCTTGAGGATTTTATTGAGGCCAGCAATATTGTCTTTGACCTCATTGAGCTGTTCAGCAAGTCGACTGATGAATTTATCCCGGAAGATATTTTCTACGTCTGCCAACGCGTTTTTAGCCTGCTCTGCATAGTTCGCAAAGGTTGTATCTTCAAGGCGAAGTTTTTCGTCTCGGATGAAGATGTGTCTCGCGGCGAAGGTATCAAACTTTATCCCTTCATTATGTAACAGGTACGCAGCAGGCGTATAAGTGCTCAGGAAGTCTTGCAGCCCCTCGATAACCGCCACCCGGTTTTTCTCCAGGGAATTCTTTCGGCTTATCAGGTGTTTATCAATATAAGTGATGATGTCGAGATAGGGGTTTTCGCTTGCGCTAAATTTATCTCTGAGTTTTTCTAGCTGATCTGCCCCTGCCGCCGTGTCGAAGCTGGGGTTCCCCTCAAGCATGAAGGTAAGGCTCTGGGTTAAGGTTTCGGCTCTTTTGTAGTGGCCGGCAAGCGCCTCTTCGAGTCTCCCCTTGCTCCCCTCTTTTTCGAGGCGGAGCTCTTTTTTCTGCTTAATTGCATCCTCAAGGAGGGTACAGGTCTCCTTCAGGGTCTTGATGACTTTTTTCAATTCCGAATCATCAATGTTTTCCAGCAGCGCCAGCTCGGCTTTTTGCCTTTTTAGTTCCTTCTCTTTTAGGTCTCTTTCTGCGGATTTAAGGCTGAAAAAATCGAATTCGCTATTATATATCTCAATAAAGCGGTCGAGGATGCCAGCGGCAGCAGATAACGCCTGTTGCTTGCTTTGCAGCATATCTAACTCATCTTTTTGGATCTTTTGCTGCTTACGCAAGCGCACAAGCTGCTTTTCTCGATTGGACCGCCCCAGAATCAACAGAGATGGTTCGGCCATCATGCTTGTGACCCCGCCAGAGGTCAGCATCATATCCGCAGTGGCCGCACGTTGGTGCTGCAGGAGTTCGGTTTCTTTTTCGACACAAATAATATTCCCCAGCCGCAGATTGATGAACGCCCGCGCGTGCGCGTTGTCGGTCACCACAAGCTCGGCCAACGATCCCTTTTGGCACCGCCCCATCCATTCTTCGGTCTTGGTCGTATTGACCACATGGGCGCCCCGAAATTCTTTCCCCTCATAGCGATACAGGCGGATAGCCTCGCGCGCCTGTTCTGGAGGGACAATCAAGGCTTCGCGGATATTACCCAGAACAGCCTCAATGGTGTTTCTCCACGCTTCATCCTTCACGTCAATTAAGTCACATAGGGGTTCCGGTCTGATCCGGTTTTTATCCAAGAGTTCAATCAATCCATGGGTTTTGCGCTGCAGAGGGGATTCATTGTTTTCCAACTGCGCGATGATTTTCGCTCGATCTTCACACTCTTTAAGCGCTGGCGAAATCCGGCTCCAAAAATGCTTGATGCTGGCTTGAATTTCTCCATAGCCCTGTCCCCCAGAGCCGTGTCCTTTGTATTTGTCGTGGAGACGTTTGACCGCAGCATCAATCTCCTGCGGAAATTTCAACCATTCGGCGGATAGGAGCCCATCATCGATCTGAGTCATGTTGAGGAGGTTTTCAGTCGCTGCTAGGAGCGTCGCGGGAACCCTTGCTTTGCTATCTACGATTTTAAACAGCTTCAGGCACTCGGCGCGGCGTGTGGTTATGGAGTTATCCACCTGAACCAATTCACCATGGATTGCATTAACCAGATTCTTAAGTTTTTCAATTTTCTGGGTAGAGTCTTGGCGGATGTAGTCTTGCTCTTTTTCCCAATGCTCGCGCTCTCGCTCTTTATGTTCTTTCTCTAGCTCAAGCAGATTGGCGTCAAGCCCTTCAATCTCCGCTTGCAGATCGTCCTTTTCAACCTCTGCCGGGCTTGCCAGTTCGTAGCACTCTTCAACCCGCGCAGACAACGAGGTGTATTCGTGGAGGAGGATATCCGCTTCCGCGTGGGTGACCTTTTCACACAGGGTTTCAAGCATGCCTAGGCGTTCAATGTTTTTTGCGGTAAGGGTGGCTTTCTCTTGCAGGTTTTTCCAGAAATCCAGAGAGGTTTTCAACTCACGAATATTTATCAGACTTGGTTCAAGCATATTGCGCCGCACAAATTCAGTGGGGTCGGCAATCGGTTTGAAAGCAATCGCGGCCAACAGCGACTTAACCAAGGTCTGTGGGTTGGATGGCATCCCCGGTTCCGCGCTCATAATCGTGTAAAACTGGCGCGTGAAGTCACCCGGACCTTTGTGCGGCAACAGCAGATTGGCTCTGCCGTCATAGAAAACTTTATCATATTTCCCGAGGGTGAAGCGCCGGATAAGCTGCTCGCGGAATCTTTTCCAAGGCAGGGTTACCACGCCTGTGTTGTGATCCTCGGTAAAATCATCGACCGTCAGCGGTGCCCCTCGGGTGATGAAATACCCGTTGATGGTTTCTGTCGGGTCGGTGGCGGTCGCCCAGATGGAAATTCCGGCACTGATGTGCTCGTCTGTTTCATCATCGTAGAAGCACAACGCAATGTAAGTGTTTGCAGAAGGTCTTGGTTCTACTCGCACCGTTGAATTTGGGTCGCTGACCACCCCTAGGCAATATTCCCGAATCGAGCGCGAGGACTTCTCGTTGCTCCCCTTATTTAGGCTGATACTTTTGTTGCCCCCACACAAAACGGTTTGAACTCCATCAATAATGGAGGACTTCCCCGCCCCATTCGCGCCAACGATAGCGGTGTGACCAGCGACGGGGATTTCCTCGGCCTCAAACAGATACCATTGCACTAGAATGATTTTCGTCAGTCGCTTCACGCGTCCACCTCTTCTTCATCTTCCTCAATTTCGACATCCCCCTCAAATTCAACATCTTCATCCTCGGCGCTGATCCCTGCATGTTGCTCAAGGGTTTTAAACCAGCTTTCGTTTAATACGATTCTAACCGCAGGGCGGATGCAAAAATCCAGGGTGCGGGATTCATTCTCCTGAATATCATCGATCAATCCCAACCGCTTGAAGTCAGCCAACATCCGGCGCAACTCGGTTAATCCCGGGCGCTCTTCCGCACCGGTAGCAAACTGATATTTGGCGATTAGTTTTTCCGAACTTGTATACGCGTTGCCGTTTTTGATCGTGAAGCTTTCCAGCGCTTCTTCATACAGATAGCGCAGGGTCAAAAGGAGAAGGGCTTCGGCTTTTTTAAGGCGCAAGGAAGTCATCCGGTTGCGCGGCAGAATCCCTACCATTCCCACTTCCTGATCGAGAATGAACGTGTGATTCAGCGCATCGAAAAGGTTTTCGAAGTAGGCGGCATGATTGATCAGGGTTAAATAGGTCTTCCGATCTTTATCCATATCGTAATAGATGAATTGCCGCGTCATCAACGTTGCGGCAGCAGCACGGAAATGATCGGGGTCCTTCTCTTGTCGCTCAGACAGCTTTTTCAAATCACTTAACATCTAATCTCCTTTGCACGACGAAATCTGAACAGGCTACCCACTCCGTTTCAATCCGCGTTTTCTTCCTCTGAACGCTAAAGGCGTTGGCGCTGAATTGACCTTTTCCGTGCATGCGGGGAAGGTGGCGGATCAGCAGGAAGGAGATCAGATCATCAACACTTTCGATGGAAAACTCTGCGGCATGCATCACGGTGCGCCCACCCATCTGGGTGTCGAGATAACGCACCACCCGCATAGGTTCAAAGGCTCTCTTTTTCATATACGCGCGGATGATGTTTTTCCGCGCGATAGCCTCAGGGCTGAGGGCTCGAGAACGCAGCACCTGGGCGGAAGGTTTTTCTTTCCTACCGTGAGGTGGATAAATGCTGAAAGGGCTGAATAACTTCAGCTGATGGGTTCTTGGAGGTGCCGGAATGTTTTGGCCTTCTGCTTGGTCTTCGGTGTCATCCAGATGTTCCCCGAGATTACGCAGCAGGTCGGCAATGCGATTGGATGCGCCCGGCATGGTTCGGTCAATAAAGCGCACGGTCTCATCCACGCGATTTTGCAAACGGGCGCAGAAAGAGTCGATTTTGTTGAGGCGGCCATCGATCCCTTTGAATATCTTGATGATGTACTCGATATCGCGTTGGAGCCGATATGCCGCATTTTCTGCGTCAATCTGGTAATGTTCTTTGTAGTGTTCGATCAGATGCTGCTTAATCTCCGGAAGCATCTCGGCTTGCCTGAGGAGTTCAATGATTCTCCCGCGGAACCGAAAGGGATTATCGGCGGAGTTCAGGGTTTTATAATCGGCAATCAGGATCCCCTCGACAAACTCTGCGAAAAAATTGGCGAGGATCTCTTTTGGGTCTTTGGTTTTTATCAACAGATCCTGAACTTCTTTCAAGCTGAACAGAATACCGCGAAGGTGGGCAGAAAACTCTCTCGTTGCACTTACCGCATTAAGGAACACCATCCCCCGCTCTTGCGGTTGTTTGATCGCAGTCTCGATGTGAGACAGGATGGAAACAACCACGAGACCGTAACTTTTTTTCTCACTGCTTTCAATGTGTAGCAATGCTTCCAGCAGCAGAGTTGCATAGGGATTCGGCGTGATAAAGCTATGATATCCCTCCTCTTCGATCTCCAGCCATCCCGTAGCCAACAGGCGGCGGTAAATGTACTCTGCAGCGCTTGAGGGGGTGTTGTAAATCTCCTCCGAAGTGCTGTCTTCATCCGTTAAGGCCAGATGTTCTTCGGAAATTAAGATTTGGTGTATTTCGGTTAAGACCGAATCGCGCCGTAGCGCATCGGATTCAGGGTTCTCTTCGTCTCCGAATATCCGATTTATCTGCTTTAAGACCTTTTCAAAAACATGTCTATTTGGCCCTGCGAGGGGGCGAAAAATTTCATCAGGGAGTTTTCCAAATATCATTTAAAATAACCCGCAATTTATTTACGGTTCTCCAGCACTACTTGCCAAATAGCCGAATGGTTGGATTTGTTGAGCCGAGAATACTACTCTGGAACCATTCTATATAATAGAATTAAGCGCAGAGGAGGTAGGAAAAAAGATTAAGCAGAGGTGCCTGCCAACGTGCATCTGGGCCTGCGCTGGTTGCAGTTTTCGTAGCCAGTGCCGAGGGTAGGGGGTACTCCCAAATCACGAACTTTTCCTTTCAGAAATATACCATTTTCCTGCATCAGTTGGGGGTTTTGCTCCCCACTTATAATTGCTCTCGCAAGCACGTTTTATTTTTACTGTCCCACGAGAGAGGGTTGGCGGTCATGCTTGAGAGTGAAATAAATGTTAAATGGAGCACCTTCCGAATCCACGGGGGCTATTCACCAAAGCGGTGGGTAGCCACAGTTTTTACATGCAATTTTCACACAGGTGTTTTGCACGTGATTAGTGCATCATTGTTTCTGTGAATTTCAACAGGCCTGACAAAAAGACGGGCCACGGTTATTCTCTTTGGTTGAATCGCCAAACCCACCCAAAGAGGAAAGAAACCATGACCCGTCTAGAAGATTATAACGCGATTAACGATGTTGTGAAACTATTAGCTGAAGATGGCTTTGATTCGCTTGGCGAGGCTATCCGTAGAATCATTAATGAGGCCATGCGTCTTGAGCGACAGAATCATCTTGGTGTTGGGCACTATGAACGCAGTGAGGCTAGGTGCGGCTGTGCCAATGGGTACAAATCAAAGACCGTGCAGACCCGCGTCGGAGCGCTTGATCTTGCTGTTCCTCAAGTTCGAGACAGCAGCTTTTATCCTTCAAGTTTGGAGAAGGGTCTGCGTTCAGAACGAGCTCTTAAGGTTGCGCTGGCCGAGATGTATGTTCAAGGGGTCTCCACCCGCAAGGTTGCCAAGATAACTGAACAGCTTTGTGGTTTTGAGGTCACATCCACCCAGGTGAGTCGCGCAGCCAAAGAGCTCGACGAAATACTTGAACAGTGGCGTAATCGACCTTTGGGAGCATTTCCCTATGTCTATCTCGATGCCCGTTATGAAAAAGTCCGCCATAATGGTTCAGTCATTGATGTCGCCGTTCTGGTTGCAATTGGCGTAGCTGAAACCGGCAAACGCCAAATACTGGGAACTTCTGTTGCTCTGTCGGAGCAAGAAGCTCACTGGCGTGATTTTCTTCGGAGCCTACAAGAACGTCAATTACACGGGATTCAGCTGTCTATCTGCGATGCCCATGAAGGACTTGCAGAAGAAAACATCCAAGAAGGACTGACCATCCTCCAGTTCCCTGAAGAACATAGACGCAGGATAAGAACCAGCAACGTTATTGAACGAGTCAACAAGGAGATTCGACGGCGCACTCGAGTCGCAACCCTTTTTCCCAATGAAGACTCTTGCTTGAGACTCGTCAGCGCCGTGCTGATGGAGATCTCGGAAGAGTGGGAAACTGGCCGAGCCTACTTGACTTTTTAACGATCAACAATCTCTTCAAAGAGAAATTTTGAATTTACAGAACAGGTGTTGCTTTATCTGCGAGACAGCTACTAGCGCTGCATAAAGGATGGGATCAAGATCGCAGCCATAGGGATTGATACTAATGCGGTAGGGCAGTTCTGGGAAAATGCGAGGGTGATCTATGACGTGGCTAATTTACCGCAGGCGATGTTCGAGGTGATGGAGAAGCTGAAGCTGGGAGTGGCGGCGTAGTGTGGGCATGGCTAGGAGGGTGCCAGCGATCTAGGGTGAGCACTGAGCAGACGTATACAACAATACGCGCACCCAAGAGGGAGGGGATCTTTGTCCTCTTTCCCAGAGCGCTGCTTTTTTTAGTTACTGCAATGACAATCTAGGCCAAGCGGGTAGCCGCGAGAGCTAATTCAGCTTTACAACTTCCTCAGCGGAAGTGGCAGTCAGCACATTCTCAGCAAAGCGCTCAAGCTGCTCCTCTGTTGCTTTAGCAAGCTGCTCCTCAACATAGGATGGTATCTGGCCGAAACGCAGCTGGATCTGTTTGCGCAGCAGCTTGGATTGACCGCCTAGGATGCCTCGTGCTTCGCCTCGTGCCTCGCCCTCATTTACCCATTTCTGTGCAAGTGTAGCCATGAGTTCCTCCTTCGTATTACTACTTTCGAGACTTTGTTCGATAGTCTCCTCATCGATGTGATCACTGCAGCCGATAGCGTATTTCAGGTAGGTCTCGATCTTTTCGAGGATGCTACTACGCTCCCCTGGGGATTGCGCCAGCATGTATGTGATCTGCGGGAGATATTGCCTCAACGAGTCTCGTTTTATGTGGTACAGAATCTCTAAAAACGCTCTGACCCCAAAGTCTAACTCCTCGCGTTGCCTATCCATGTGAGAAACGTCCCAGAGGACATAATCGAACGCTGGGGTGTAGGGGCGCAGGGCTTCTGGATCTTCAGTGTTTATGAGATCTAGTATACCACGCCTGCGCCAAGCACGCTTTCCATGGTACAGCACCAGCGAAATGATGGGCGGCAGTTTCTCTGTAGGGTGTTCTTTCTGGCATATCTCCCACTGAGCTGCCTTGTATTTTAACAGCTGCAGACTACACCAGTCGTCCATGTAGCTCTTATGCTCGAACAGGGTGTAAATGTAGGCATAGTGGTCCTTGTCAGCGCCTTTCTTGCCGCCGTCCTTACCCTTCTTACCATCGTCCCGACCTTTGAGCTTCACCCGAAACACGAGATCGCTGAAGGTGCTGCGCATGGCCTTACTGACATAGGAGCCATCAACACGCTCGATAGTGGATAGATCCATTGGAGCGGCGAGTCGTTCCGGCAGCTCATGTTGAAGCAGGTTACGAACTACGCTGAGATCTCCGAGCTCTTTACGGAAGAACGCATCATGGAATTTGTGGATTTGATCACTCATATCGCGATTGTACCCTGCACTGGGAGGGTAGGCAATGCTGAAAAACTATGCGAGATATGGGCAGTGGGCAAGCAGTTCCAGGGGGGGGATTCCGGGGTGATCCACGATATCGGTAATTTACCGCAGGCTATGTAGGTATGGTAAGAAGACTTTATAGTAGCGACCTTCGAGCATCGCGGACTCAGTCTGGGTCACCCAGGTGTCCCATGAATAAAAAAGCACTCACAGCTGAAAGCCGTAAGTGCCTAATATTTTATGGTGCCCAGAGACGGAATCGAACCGCCGACACGAGGATTTTCAGTCCTCTGCTCTACCGACTGAGCTATCTGGGCAATGCGGGAGCAGTTATAGCGCGATGGCTTATAGGAGTCAATACAGAAATTGTTTTTATTCAGAAAAATTTTCTTGCCAAGGAGGATAGTCTGGATTACCTTCATCGCACTACAGGTATAACAACCTTCAATAGCAGGAAAATTTTCATACATGCATTTTTTTACGTTTTTCAGCTTTTTTAGTTTTTCCTTTTGGTTCGGCTTTTTTAGGCCGTCTGCCCGGGGTGAAATTTGCTGAGATAACGCAGAACCAGTACCAACATACAGCGAATATACCATCAATCGACCACGGGCAGGCAGGGCTTCCCGTGGTCGTTGTGTTTTAAGGATAAAACTGACGATAGCGGGGCTCACCGGCTTTTACTGCTTTTGGTCTTAGCGCAAGAGAGAAGGGGTTAAGAACATGATTATTGTAATGAAGCAAGATGCCAGCGCCGCGCAATCAGAGGCAGCAGTTAAGCGTATCAAGGAACTGGGTTACGAGCCGCATGTGATCCGCGGTCAGAGACGCGATGTTATCGGCGCGGTGGGAGATGAGCGCGGCAAGATGGTGCTCCAGAGCCTAGAATCGATGAGTGGGGTGGACAAGGTGGTGCCGATCTTGCGGCCGTATAAGCTGGCAAGTCTCGAAGTCTGTCCGCAACCGAGTCAGGTGGAGATCGTCCCTGGAGTGGTAGTTGGCGGGCCGGAGATCATCATTATGGCGGGGCCGTGCGCGGTGGAGAGCGAAGAACAGATTGTGTATACCGCCAAAGCGGTGAAGCGCGCCGGAGCTCAGATGTTGCGCGGTGGTGCGTTTAAGCCGCGTACCAGCCCGTATTCATTCCAGGGGATGGAGGAAGATGGACTGAAGCTGCTGGATATTGCGCGCCAGGAAACAGGGCTGCCCTTTGTGACTGAAGTGGTTAATCCGCGTGATGTGGAGATGGTGGCGCGGTATGCCGATGTGCTGCAGGTGGGGGCGCGCAATGTGCAAAACTTCGCCCTGCTGAAAATGCTGGGCCAACTGGACAAGCCCATCCTGCTGAAGCGCGGCATGGCTACCACTATCCAGGAATACCTGATGAGCGCTGAGTATATTTTGGCAGAGGGCAATCGGCGCGTAATCCTGTGTGAACGCGGTATCCGTACCTTCGAGACTGCGACGCGCAATACATTGGATATCTCAGCGGTGCCAGTGTTGAAAGAGCAGACCCACCTGCCGGTGATTGTAGATCCTTCCCACGCTACTGGGCACGCAAGCTTGGTGCCGTCCATGTGCTATGCTTCGGTGGCAGCCGGATGTGACGGACTTATCGTCGAAGTACATCCCACCCCTGAAACTGCTGCCAGCGACGGGCCCCAGTCGTTGCGCCCGGCCGAGTTTGCCGATATGATGATGAAACTCAAAGAATTTGCCAAGGTTTCCGGCCGCACTTTGGGCGGGGATGCTTAGTCTGGCGCGTTGAAATTATTACCGACTTACCTGCAGGAGAAATGATGTTTTTTATTCCGTTGTCGCAGTTGGAAAGTGTTGGTTTGGTGGTGCATGCGCTACGTGCTGCAGCCGGTGAAGCGGATTGCAGCCAGTGTCCGGTGCGCAAGGTATGTATGCGCCAGTGCCTCAGCATTGCCGATTCCGTTGAATCGATGCTTAAAAGCGGGGCGCTGCCTACCTTGGGAACGGATGACGACCCTCTGGAGGAACAGGAACGGGTTGCTGCGACAGCGGAAGAAACACGGGAACAGGAACAGAAACAAGCTACGAAACAAGAGCCAAAGCAGGATGACGCCAGAAGCAAAAAAAGTAAAAGAGGGCACCTGGTGGTTATCAAGTAAGGCTTAAGGTGTTCTGCTCCGCATTCTGGTGCGCGCGTAATTGACAGAAGCGCACTGGGAAACTACTATGTTTCGTCGTTGGGATCAGTTCCCATTTTAATAGTCAGAACCGCTAGGCAAAATTAGTAAGCTGAATAAATAACCCAGCAGCAACAACAACCGACTCGCTGAGCCGGGAAGGAGTGAGCATGAAGGTCATTGTCACTGACGAAGTTTCCGAAGCCGGACTCGATACCCTGCGTGCTGATGCGCGTATTGAAGTGGATGTACGCTTGGGGATGAGTGTGGAAGAGCTGCATGCAGCTATTGGAGACTACGATGCAATCATAACTCGTAGCGGAACTACCATGAACGCAGCGGTTTTGGAGCATGCCAAAAATTTGAAAATTGTGGCGCGCGCTGGGGTAGGGATCGACAACGTAGATGTGGAGACCGCCAGCAGCAAGGGGATTATCGTGGTCAACGCCCCGCTGGGAAATACCAACTCCGCCGCAGAGCACACTATGGCGCTGCTGTTGTCGCTGTGCCGCAATATTCCAGTGGCGAATGCCAGCCTTAAAAGTGGAGCATGGCAGCGCGCACCCTTTACCGGACATGAGCTCAAACACCGCACCTTGGGGATTATCGGATTAGGTAAGGTGGGGGGGCGCGTAGCTCTGCGTGCCAAGGCGTTTGAGATGAATGTCATCGCGTGCGATCCATATATTTCAGAAAAACGTGGCACTGATCTCGGAGTGAAGCTGGTAGATTTGAACGAAATAGTGCGCTACGCTGATGTGGTGACGGTGCACACCCCGCTCAACGATGAAACTCGGGGCATGCTTAATCCCAGTCATTTCAAGCAGATGAAGGATGGAGTAATCATAATCAACTGTGCTCGTGGCGGTATTATCGAAGAAGAAGCGATGTACAACGCCCTCGAAAGCGGTAAGGTCGCAGGGGCTGCGTTCGATGTCTGGAGTGAAGAGCCGCCGCAGACCGAGATATTGAAGAAGCTGATCGGGCATCCAAAAATGGTGGTGACCCCGCATCTGGGGGCCAATACCTTTGAAGCACAGAAAAACGTCGCCATCGACGTCAGTCGTGAGATCATTAACTATCTGGATGGGAAACCGCTGGAAAATGCGGTTAATATCCCGCGTTTTGATCCCGATCTGATGGAACAGATGAAACCCTTTATGACCCTGGTAAAAACTTTGGGACATTTTATTTCTCAACTCGCACCAGCCAATCCAAACAAAGTAACCTTCAGCTACACTGGCAAGGTAGCGCGCTTTGATTGTGCGCCGCTTACGGTGTGCGGGTTGGCGGCGCTGCTCAACTATCAGACCGAGCAAGATATCAACATGGTAAATGCAAGTATGGTGGCCCGTGAGCGCGGCATTGCCGTGGAAGAGATCCGCACCACTGAAACGGATCTTTTTTCCAATTTGATAACTATTACCCTTGAGTCTGCTCAAGGGGTACGCACTATTTCCGGCACCATGTTTGATGGGCAGCCCCGTATTGTGCAAATGCGCGATTTTACCACTGATTTCAGTCCTGAGCCGCATATGCTGGTTATGCACTATGAAGATCGCCCCGGCCTTATCGGTAAGATGGGTACCATTCTGGGTGAAGCCAACATTAATATTGGGAATATGAATCTGGGTAGGCAGGAGAAAGCCGGGGAAGCGATGGTGGTGCTTTCCATTGATACACCAGTGGATGAAAAAACCCTGGAAGTGTTAAAAGAAGCAATCAGCGCACGCTATCTTAAAGCCGTTGATTTCCCGGAAGAAATTTTGCGAGGATAGTTGAAGATAGATTTTACAGAAGTGAAGATGTGCTCCCCCTCCTTGATCAAGGAGGGGGGGGTAAAGCCCTGCTGCAGACAAGGAGTAGCAACGCTCTTGGTAGTCAGAAGACCCAACCACCCCAAACCCCTCCTTTGTAAGGAGGGGAATGATAGTCAGAATCAGCCTACAAAACTTTCCATGATCTCTTCTTTAAAAGCGTCAAAGCCCATCTCGTCAATAAATTTACCTAAACGTCCCTTGCGGTTGTTTTTGATAAACCAGTCAACTATGTGATCCGCTAGCGCAAGAGCTTCCTGCTCGCTCAGTTGGTCGGTAAGTACGTGCGAGAGTCGCGGCGCCGCACCGCCATTTCCCCCCACCATAACATTCCACCCTTTGGTGGTGCCGATCAGCCCCAAATCCTTGATGCATGCTTCGGAGCAGTCGTTGGCACAGCCGGAAACTCCCATCTTGAATTTCCATGGCAGTTCTTTGCCGTGATAACGCGTGTCCATTTCCAGTCCGACGGCGACAGAGTCCTGCTGTCCGCGCTTACAGAATGTGGTTCCGGGGCAAATCTTGACTGAGCGGACACACATACCAATAGCGGCTCCGGCCGGTTCATCTAATTCTTCCCAGATTTGATCCAGTTTTTCCTCTTCAAGCCCGACGATGGCTATGCGTTGTGCGCTGGTAATCTTGAGGGCTTGGGCGCCAAACTTTTCCGCTACATCAGCTATTTTACGCAGTTGATCAGGGTTAGTGATGCCGCCGGGGATGTGTGGGGCAACAGCGTAGGTTACTTTATCGCGCTGCAGGATGGCGCCTTTGGTCAGAATATCTTTTTTCATGCTATGGATGTCTCCAAGTCAGAAGGTTGGTAGATGCCTAATTTTAGGTCCGCCAATATATTGAATTATAAGCTAAAGAGCAAATAATGGTTTTTCACATGGTGGAATGATGCCACGCTCTTCTGCCTGTTGGAGTAGGTAGTGTACGGCGTGCTCCCCTTCCGTGTCCAGATCTAGGGAAAAATCATTGACGTACAAGGTGATATGTTGGGCCGTGATCTCTTCGGCCATCTCCTGAGCGTGGGCGCGGATGTAGGCTGCAACCTTGTGCGGGTTCGCGCGCGCAAATTGTATGCTGGACCTGATTCCCTCTTCCACCGCAGTTATGACAGCATTTGGCAGAGTGCGTCGTACCAGAATCCCGCCAAGGGGGATGGGTAGGCCGCTGGTTTGTTCCCACCACTGCCCTAGATCAAGCACCTGATGCAGGCCGTGGGCGGCAAAGGTAAAGCGGGATTCGTGGATAATTACCCCCGCAGCTGCTTCGCCGCGCTCTAGCGCGGGCATAATTTGGTCGAAGGGGAGGCAGCGTAGGTTGTTGAGGCCACTGTCGCACAGCTGTAACAGGAGGCTGGCAGTGGTCAGCTCACCGGGAATCAGAATAGGTTGACCGCGCAACGCATTAAGGTCGCAGGGTTTTGCTGCCACCAACAGTGGACCACATCCGCGTCCAAGGGCGCCGCCGGAGCGCAGCAGGGCATAATGCTCGCGCACATGTCCAAAGGCATGGTAGGAGATCTTGGTGATATCGAGGGTGGCTTTAAGGGCCAAGCGGTTGAGAGTTTCCACATCTTCGAGACGCTCGGTAAAACTGAGCCCTGCGCATGGAACTTGGGCATGAATGAGCGCGGCGAAGATAAAGGTGTCGTTCGGGCAGGGGGAGTACCCCAGGGTCAAGTGCTGAGTCATCACATTTCCCGTGGCCTAAGGGTTGTTAGGAGTATAGGATTTTTAGGAGCGCAAGGTTGCCGGAGCGCAGCGTTGCAGCCAGTACAGCAGCGCTTCCTGCGCCCTCTGCATAGCGCCGGGTAGATCCCAGCGGCTTAAATTGCGGGTCTCAACCATGTTGGAAATGGCGCGCATTTCGATAAAACCGGTATCAAACATACGGCACATCTGCGCCACTGCGGCGCCCTCCATGTTTTCGCAGATTCCCCCGGTGGCGGTTTCTACGGTGCTGGCACGGGTGTCAGTGCCACTACAGGTAGAAACCGTGATAAAGCGCCCAACGCTCAGGCTGCACTCGGTCTTGGCGGCAAAGACATTCAGGCTGGCTGCAGCCAAATCGGTTAGGTGTTGGTCGGTAGGAAAGCTGTTGAAATAACGGGTACCATCGCGCTCCAGTAGGGGCAAGCCCATTTCACTCATGCACATAAAACCGTTTGGTGTTATGGCTCCTTCATCGGCGTAGAGCTCTTCCGATGCCAGCGCCAGATCACCTAGGCTCAGTCCGCTGGAGGGATAGGCCCCGCCACACCCGCACACGACTACCAGCGCAGGGCGCAAATGGAGCAGCAGCATTGCGCTGATACCGGCGGCATTGGCTTTGCCGATACCGGTGGTGGCTAGGGTAATATGATGTTCCCCTAGCTGGCCGCTGCGTAACTCCATCGGGCCGTAGCAACTACGTTGGGGCTGATTCAACTGCGCCGCTAGATGGGCGTTTTCGTGCGCCACCGCGCTGAGGATCAGTATCATGCTTGGTTCTGATACCAGCCGATGCGGATCAGGTCACGGCGCATCTCCACCCCGTATTCGCGTGGGACGCCCCAATGCCAAAAATGGAGGTTGCGTGGATGCTTGGTGCAGCGCCCGCGCAGTGGGCTCTTGCTGGTTTCGGTCAGCAGATGCTTGAAGGTTTTATCCGCCTCAGCGATAAATTGCTGTAACTTGTGGCGCAGTTGACTGTTGCACTGCGAGCACACCATGGCGATACAATCACGAATAATCAAGCCTTCGATATATTCGGCCAGATCATCTTCAAATCCGGCTTTGCATACAACGACAAAATCCTTCCAGTCCAGCAGTAGGTTGACAAACTCCTCCTCATCATCCCATTCGATCTCATCTTGCTTGAGCATGATTTCAGCGATGGTATCTTGTTCCGAGGCAGATAGGAAAAAATTGTCGGTGTCGCTGGTAGCCGTCATGAAAAACAAATCCACCAGCTCCGCGCAGTAATTAACGTAATCCAGCTCTTCGGGTTTGAACTGCTGCAATTCTGCGGGCAACTCCTCCTGCGGGATGCTGCTCAGCGACAGGTGATTGTGGGCGAAGTCGGCAGGAAATAGAATTTCAGCGCGGTGATGTAAGTGATAGCGGCCGAGAATATCCATGGTGCGGATGTGGTTGGCGGTGAAAATGGTGAGGGCTTTTTCTTCGGAGTAAAATATCTCCGCTCCAAGGCGGTTATTGGCTATGCCAAAGCCGACAAAGCCGTCATGGATTAGGCGACTGAGATAGGGCTGGAGTATTTCTAGAATTTCTGCGGTGGGCAGATAGGGAGAATAAAACACCGTCGGCTCCACTGGGGTGTCGTCGTCTTCAACGCCTTCCTCCGTTTCTACTTCGTCGGGGTAGTATTCGAGGATGAAGAAACTCTCGTCTGAGACTAGGGTGCTGCAGTCATGTAACAGTTGCGGCAGCGCGTCAATATCGCTCAAGGCGATAAAGCGAAAGGCTCCCTCACACTCTTCGAGCTGGGTGTAATAGTATCCGGGCTCGATGCAGAAATCCGGGCGCTTTAATTCGCTTGGCCACAGGCTCAGACCACACGGCTGTCTAAGCTTTGCACCGTTTGAACCGCTTGGAATATTCACAGTTTCCTCAGAAGGTTGGAGGTTTAAACCGCGTAAGGATAAGCACAGACGCAGGCAAAGTCAATAGCCCTGCCTGCCGAGGGAGGGTGAGGCGGTGGTGCTGAAGATGGCGCGTGATTCACCTGCGGTTTCGTGGTGGTTTTGTGCGCCAAACGCGGCGCGTTAAGTCAGTGGCGGCGGAAGCGTTCGAGCAGGCGGCGACTGGCGGCGCTCGGAGTTGTTAGCCCGTCTATGACGCTCTGCTCCACCTGCGGCAACAGGGGGGCGACATTCTTATCGTGAATGAACAGTTCCTTTAAGTCGTCCAGAAGCAACGTCCACATCCATTCTCGCGCTTGCTGGCGGCGTTTTGTGTCAAATTCACCACTGGCGAGCATGCTGGTGCGAAACGCATCCAAGGTTTCCCAGATGTGGTCAATGCCGATATTGTGGAGCGCGCTGCAGGTTAGCACTGGTACCGTCCAGTTTTGGCTTTTGGGGCGCATGATGTGCAAGGCATTGAGATATTGCTGGCGCGCCAGTTCCGCTGCGGGTTTGTTGTTGCCGTCAGCTTTGTTGATGACGATGGCGTCGGCGATCTCCATCACCCCTTTTTTTATCCCTTGGAGCTCATCGCCGGCTCCGGTCAACTGCAGGAGCAAAAACACATCAACCATAGCGGCTACCGAAATTTCCGACTGGCCTACGCCGACGGTTTCAACCAAGATAATGTCGTAGTTGGCGGCTTCACACAGGAGCATGGTTTCACGGGTTTTTCGCGCCACTCCACCCAAGGTTTTACCTGCCGGTGAGGGGCGGATAAAGGCATGCTCCTCCCGCGCCAGCTGTTCCATGCGGGTTTTGTCTCCGAGGATACTGCCGCCGGTGATCTGGGACGAAGGATCTACCGCCAGAACCGCAACCTTGTGTCCTTTGCGCACCAGATATAGCCCGAATGCCTCAATGAAAGTACTCTTGCCCACGCCGGGAACGCCAGAGATGCCGATACGCATTGAATTGCCGGTTCTGGGCAGCAGAGTTTCGAGCACCTTGGTGGCTTGCTCCATGTGCTCGGGTTTGCGACTTTCGATTAGGGTAATGCCCTTGGCTAGGGCGCGTAGCTTGCCGGCCTCTATGCCCGCAATTATCTCTTCAATGTGCATGGTAGTCCTTGTGTGGATACGGCGAGGGCGCAGAGGGTAAAGAGCTCTGCGCCCTGCCAGGGGAGATATCAGATGCCACCAAGCGGTTAGGCGTTACGTTTTTTCTCTATGGCCTCTAGGGTCTCCAGTCCAGATTTCAGGATAGGAGTGCCGGGCCCGAAGATGCAAGAGGCTCCTGCGGCATACAGCGCACTATAATCCTGACGCGGAATTACCCCACCGCAGACAATCACGATGTCGTCTGCGCCAAGTTTTTTTAACTCTGTGGCTAGCTGGGGGACTAGGGTCATGTGCCCGGCGGCAAGGCTTGAAACGCCCACCACGTGAACGTCATTTTCTACCGCCATCTTGGCCGCCTCTTCCGGGGTTTGGAACAGCGGCCCGACATCGACATCGAAGCCGATATCCGCATAGGCGCTGGCAACGACCTTCGCCCCACGGTCGTGCCCGTCCTGCCCCATTTTAGCTACAAGGATGCGGGGGCGACGCCCCTCAGCGCTATTAAACTCCTCAACCTTGTTTTTAAGCTGGGTAAAGTTTTCGTCAGAATCACACACCGATGCATACGCTCCTGCTACAAGTTGGATTTGTGCCTTGTGGCGTCCGAACACCTTCTCCATGGCATCGGAAATTTCCCCAATACTGGCACGCTGACGTGTCGCATCAACACACAACCCCATGAGATTTTGCGATTCATCGTTGCACGCAGCGGTTATGGCGTCGAGAGCGGCCTGGCATGCCTGCTCATTGCGGGTGGAGCGCATCTGCTCCAAGCGTTTTATCTGTGACGTGCGCACTGCGGTGTTATCGATATTGAGGGCATCGATGGGCTCTTCATTCTTGAGCTGATACTTGTTGACCCCGACAATTACCTCGCGGCCACTATCGATGGCAGCTTGTTTCTTGGCGGCAGATTCTTCGATGCGTAATTTAGGCATGCCGGATTCAATCGCAGCGGTCATGCCGCCCAATTCCTCGATCTCTTTTAGGAGCTTGCGTGCTTCCTTGATCAGTTCCGCCGTCATGGATTCAACATAGTAGGAGCCCGCCAGGGGATCTACCACGTTGGTGATACCGCTCTCCTCTTGGATGATGAGCTGGGTATTGCGTGCGATGCGGGCAGATTGCTCAGTGGGTAGGGCGATGGCTTCGTCCAGAGCGTTGGTGTGCAGAGACTGGGTGCCGCCTAGCACCGCTGCCAGCGCTTCGAGGGTAGTGCGCACCACGTTGTTGTATGGATCCTGCTCCGTCAGGCTCCAGCCCGAAGTCTGGCAGTGAGTGCGTAAACTTTTAGATTTAGGATTCTGCGGCTTAAACTGTTCCATCAGCTCGGCCCACAGGTAGCGCGCCGCGCGTAGCTTCGCGGCCTCCATGAAGAAATTCATGCCGATCGCAAAGAAGAACGACAAGCGGGGGGCGAAGGAGTCGATGTCTAACCCTTTGGCCAGCGCCGCCTTCACGTATTCAAGCCCATCAGCGAGGGTGAAGGCGAGTTCTTGCACGTTGTTGGCTCCAGCCTCTTGGATGTGATAGCCGGAGATAGAGATGGAGTTGAACTTCGGCATGTACTGGCTGGTGTAGGCAATGATGTCGGCCACGATTCGCATCGAAGGCTCAGGTGGATAGATGTAGGTGTTACGCACCATAAATTCTTTGAGGATATCGTTTTGAATGGTGCCTGCCAATTGCTCTGGGGCTATCCCCTGCTCCTCGGCGGCGACGATGTAATTCGCCATGATGGGTAGTACCGCACCGTTCATGGTCATGGATACTGATACCTTGTCGAGCGGGATTTCGTCGAACAGGATCTTCATATCCTCAACCGAATCAATAGCGACGCCGGCTTTGCCCACGTCACCCACTACGCGCGGATGATCGGAGTCGTAACCGCGATGGGTAGCGAGGTCAAAGGCGACCGAAAGTCCTTGTTGCCCGGCGGCTAGGTTGCGCTTGTAGAACGCGTTGGATTCCTCCGCAGTCGAAAACCCGGCGTATTGACGTACCGTCCACGGACGACCAGCGTACATGGTGGCAACCGGCCCACGCAGAAACGGGGAGATACCCGGCAGGGTGCCGAGGTGCTCGAGCTTGGCCGTATCTTCTTCGGTGTATAGGGGCTTTACCCTGATCCCTTCAGGCGTGTCCCATTTGAAGTTGGACAGATCGTCCGTTTTTTTCTCCTTTTTGGCCTTGGCTTCCCAGGCGGCCAAAGTGGGTTTTTCTGCCATAGCAATATCCTTTTCAGTGGGCGCTGAGATCAAGCGTTCAGCTGTTTAGAAGAAATTCAGGACTCAATCCCGACGCGTGCCGGAGTGCCTGAATCATAGTAGTGTTTTATCGGCTGCATCTGGGTAACCAAATCTGCAACCTGTATAAGTCGTGCTGGGGCATTGCGCCCAGTGAGAATGATTTCGGTGTTAGGCGCGCGCGTGCGCAATAGTTCGAGAACTGCGTCAAGCTCAACAAGATTGAAGTCTAGAGCATTGATCAACTCATCCAGCACAAGTAAATCCACGGCGCCACTGCTGATCAAGGTGCGGGCACGCTCTAGTCCTTGGTGCGCCAGCTTGATGTCCTCGGCGTCTGGATTGCTTTTGCTCACGAAGCGCACTCTGCCGCACTGTTCCACCTGCCAGTTTTCACCCATTCTAGCAGCACTGAGCATTTCGCCATAGTTTGAATCATTTTTCATGAAATGGAGGATGTACACCCTGAACCCATGCCCCGCAGCGCGGAAGGCCAGTCCCAGTGCGGCGGTAGTTTTGCCTTTGCCGTCTCCGGTGTACACATGTATCTTGCCGGAGTGCTGGTTTTTCGGAGCTGGAAACGGCGCCCCTGCTTGTGTATCATCCATGGAATGTCCCTTCTGGCCTTTTCAGCTTAGAAATAAGAACCGCTGCCGCCGCGCGCCCTAGCAGGCGTGGGGGATCATTGTCTCTTCCTGCACAGAGTTCGACTTCATTTGTTCTTAATATGGGTATAGCCGATACGGTGCAATCCTGCGCGATTTTTCATATAAATGTATCGTTGTATAAACGCCATTCTAGCGATAGAATGCTTTTTTAGATTTGCTAAAAAATTTTAGCGAACCCAAAATTACCAATCCTAGTGTAACCCTGTCAAGAGGATTGAACACTGTAGGTATGCGTCCAGCGTGGAGACAGTATTTGAGTACAGGCTGTAGTGGGTTAAGCTGAAAAACAAATTTTCTTTGAGGGCAGTGTTTTTAAATATTATACTTTAATATCAGTGTTTTGCGCTGTTCTAGATATGCTAGGATGAATTGCTGCCCACTGCAGCACTAGGGTGGGGTTTGCCATAATGTAGGAATACATACAGCTGAGGTTTGCTGTGATTCAATGCATATTCGCCCCATGATATTGGGGGGAATTCATCGCTTTTCTTTCTTTATCAACAGTAAATATCCTTTAAGCATGATAAATATTTGACATTGACATTTGCAGACACATGTTCTATATCGTGCTGAAAATAAAACTGTTTTCTATTTTGAGGTTGTATGGAATATAACATAGGGGAAAAAATCAAAGAGCTGCGCAAAGCTCGGCAGTTGACACTGCAGGCGGTGGCCAACGAAACGGGCTTCTCGCCGGCGCTGATATCCCAGATCGAAAATAATAACGTATCGCCGCCGATTGCGACGTTGTCCAAGATTGCCCGCTTTTTCGAGGTCAAGATCAGTCACTTTTTTGAAGAGGGTGATGAGCCGCGTCGCTATGAGGTGGTACGGGTGGACGACCGTCGCGTGGTGAGCCGAGTAATTTCCAAGGCCGGAAAAGGGCATGGTTACACGTATGAAGCGCTCTCGGTGCATAAACTTAATAAAAAAATGGAACCCTTTGTGGTCACGGTAACGGAACGCATCACCGACGAGACCATGTATAGCCACGACGGCGAAGAATTTCTGCTGGTGATGAGTGGAACCGCTGAAGTACTGCTGGGTGATGAGCGCATTAAGCTCGAAGCCGGAGATGCCGTATACTTCGACTCCTCCATGAAGCACCGCCTTCTTTCCTATGATGGGGAAGAGGTGCAGGTGTTAGCAATAGTAACCCGCTGACGCAGGTTTTATCCCCCGGTGCATGAACCGACCATGCTACTTTTGCCGGTTTGTTATGCATTACTCTGGCTCCAGGTCTTGCAGTTTTTCAGGCGCAAAACACACTAAGCAAGGCAAGGTTAAATTCGACAACCCGGTTGGATACTCTCCGGAGCACGTATGGTGCCGGCCGGAAAGCATTATTTTATATCAACAAAGGATGGATGAATTATGGCAAAAAAGGTGCTGATACCCTCGTTGGAGAACCCTCTTGCTCCACCCGAAGATGTAGAGTTTACCATCCCTGGGGAAGTCCCTGGCGAGAAGGGACCATACGAAGAAGCGATGAAGGAAGGGCACGAGTTGATGGAACGTCCCATCAAGTCGGTGCCGGTAGGACAGATAGAAAAACAGCATTTCAAGCAGCGGATGACCGTGTGGGAACGGCTCCGGGTTTTAACCAAAGAGGAGCCTAATATCCACTTCCAGAACTGGGGCCCTAATCTGGATGGAGCCTCGTTGGTTACGGGGATTTTGAACGTAAAAGGGCGGGATGTGGCTTTTTACGGACATGACTTCACCGTGCGCGCCGGTTCCATTGACGCAACCAACGGCAGCAAATTGGCGAAACTGTTCAATATGGCTGGCGAAAAAGGGATTCCCGTTATTGGTATGAACGACAGCGCCGGGGCTTTTGTTCCGGCCGGGGTTGGCGGTCTAGATGGTTATGCCGAAGCATTTACCTCCCTGCGCAAGATCAGCGGTGTGGTTCCTAGCATCATGTGCATGTTCGGCTTTAATGCTGGGGGCGGTTCGTATCTGCCGCGCCAGGGAAGTTTTTTGATCCAGCCGAAGGATACCTTTTTCGGTCTTACCGGTCCTGGGGTGGTGAAGTCGGTTTTGGGTGAGGATATTTCACCCGAAGATTTGGGCGGCCCTAGGGTGCATGGTGCCACCGGAGTCGCTGACCTTACTGTTGAAGATGAGACCTCGGCCCTGCGCACCGCCGTCCATCTGCTCGGCTATCTGCCCGACAATAATCACAGCATGGCGCCAGCACTTAAAACTACCGACCCCCTGGAGCGCAAGACCTGGGAGATCAATACCCTGCTTAAAAAAGCCTTTAACTCGCCCACCGGCTTTAACACCCCCTTTGATGTGTCCATCATCATTCAGCAAGTGTGTGACCACGGCGATTATTTTGAACTCCAGCCCACCAGAGCGCGTGAGGCCGTTACCGCGTTTGGACGTCTGGATGGCAACGTAGTTGGTTTTGTGGCCAACAACTCAGCGGTATCTTCTGGTCAGATTGACTGTGATTCTGCCATGAAAATCGCGCGCTTTGTACGTTTCTGCAATATCTACAACATCCCTCTTATTTTCATGGAAGATACCACCGGTTTTCTTCCCGGACGTGAGCAAGAATCGCGCGGTATCGTCCAGGCTGGGCGCTCCATGCTCGATTCCATCGTGGACGTGCGCACCCCTAGAATTTTGTTGATTCTGCGCAATGCCTATGGCGGTGCATATGCCTCGTACAATAACTATCCCACCGGTGCGGATCTGGTCTTGGCTCTACCCACAACACGTTTGGCGGTTATGGGGCCGGCCGGAAAAGAGTTTGTGTATAAGGATGAACTGCGCAAAGTACGTGGGGCAGTTTCGGGAATGGTACAGCGCGGCATTGAACGGTTGGTTGGCGCTGGACTCGACCATATTGAGGCCAAGCGTGAAAGTGAGAACCAGGCCGCCATGTGGTTGCAACAGGAGGAGGCTAAGCTCAACACCCGCTACGAAAAAGAGCTGATGAATCCGAAGGAGGGGCTGGCGCTGGGATCAATCTCTTCCTTGGTTATGCCGACAGATTTGCGGCGTGAGCTGGGTAGAAATATGAATTTCTTCTTGCGGCACTATAAGCCTAGTGCATGGCAATCCGTGCAGCGCGAATTCCATTAAGCGCACGGTACCGTTACCCGCAAGAATTCCCGTTTTGACAACCCCATGGAACTGGAGATGAAGCCCGTGGCCAAAAATACATTGCAGAACCAAAATTTCTATGTGAACAACCCGCTGATACACCGTGACCGTCGTCTAGGTGAGTCCTCTTCGGAGTGGGTGAGTTCGTTCTCCTGTGAAGACTTAAAACCTCTGATCGTATGTCGCGGCCCGATTCGTAAAGAGGCGATCGATGTTTATTCGGAGATGGGGATTACTCACTATGGAATCCTTCTGTCCGAGAAGGATTCTATCGTCTATCCCAACGCTCTGTCACCTGAGCTGCGTACCCTGACGGACAATCGTCGTGTTCACCGCGTGCCCGACTACAGTGGCGCAAGTAAGGAAGAGCGCATAGAGCGCATCGGCCAGATCATCGGCATTGCTCTTGAAAATGGCTACGACTCCATCTTTGCCGGTTACGGCTTCATGGCTGAAGACGACGAGTTTGTCGCCGCCATTGAAGAAGCCGGACTTAAATTTATCGGCCCCTGTAGCAAAACGCAGCGTGGCGCGGGTAAAAAGGATGAGGCAAAGCGCACTGCCCTTAAGGTTGGGGTTTCGGTCACGCCTGGAATTGATAACGTCACCGCGCGCACCCTTGTCACCAAATACTCTACCCGTGAGAGTCTGCTCGCGCTGGTTAAATCTAAAGGGCTCAAGTGTGACTCTGCGGTCTTGAATAATGCCGAATTGAGTCTTCCCGAGTTGGCTGGCCACATCTTGGCGGCATCCTACAAAAAAGGGATCGACCTGTTCACCGTCCAAGAACTCGGCAAACAGGTGGAGCACGAATGTGCCTCTATGTTCCGAGATTACCCCGGCTCCCGCATCCGCCTGAAGGCCATCGGTGGTGGTGGCGGCAAAGGGCAGCGCATCCTCGGAGCTTCATTGCTGGCCAAAGATGAGCCTACCGCAGCAGATATCGCCAGGGCTGCCGCCGAAGCGCCGAGTTTAGTGCTTGAAGTGCTGAATGAGGTTAAGGCTGGCGGGGTGGGGGACAATAAAAACGTGCTGGTCGAGCTCAATATCGAACAAACTCGGCATAATGAAATTCAGCTGCTTGGCAACGGGGACTGGTGTATCGCTCTAGGAGGGCGTGACTGTTCATTGCAGATGCACGAACAGAAACTGCTGGAAATCTCCGTTACGCAGGAAGGGCTGGCCCGCGAGGTGAAAAAAGCCCACGCAGCTGGAGATAGCGTCGTGGCTAAAGCACTCGAAATTGACCTTGAAATCCTGAAACGCATGGAGGCGGAGTCGGAGCGCTTCGGTCAGGCCGCAGGGCTTGATTCCGCTTCAACCTTCGAATGTATTGTCGATCGCCAGCGTCACTATTTCATGGAGGTCAACACCAGGATCCAGGTTGAGCACCGCGTCACCGAGTTGGTCTACACCCTGAAGTTCACCAATCCAGCAGATAAAGAGGACTTTTTCATAGTTGAGTCGTTGGTGGAGGCCATGGCCCTGCTTGCCCTGCACAAAGAGCGCTTGCCTCGACCGGAGCGTGTCCCCCGTTTTGGGGCTGGGGTTGAAGCACGTCTCAACGCGACTGATGCTTCCTTGTCGCCATCGGCTGGCGGCGTTATTCGCTACTGGTCTGACCCTATCGAAGGGGAGATTCGTGACGACCAAGGGATCTGTACCGCAAACCCAGATACAGGGCAATTTATGCGCTACACCGTATCTGGCGCATACGACTCCAACATCGCTCTGCTGCTGACCAAGGCGGATGATCGCCTTGCTAGCTTTAAGCACCTTTCTGAGGTGTTGCGCCGTACCACCCTGTATGGCACGAATATGGCTACTAACCTTGAATTTCACTACGGGCTGGTGAATTGGTTTATCGGCAACAACGTTATGGCCAAACCCACTACCCGTTTTGTGGTGCCGTACCTGACGTTGATGGGCTGCCTAAAGCAGGAAGCCGCCAAGGTTGATCCGGTGGTAGCGTTTTTGTCCTTAAAAAAGCGCTACGTGGCAGCACATGCAGACAATCCAGAGGTCAAGAAAGCGATCTCCGATATTCTGGATCGCAACGGCACCCTGTTGACTAGGCCGCTGCAGATAATCCTTAAAGATCCACACCTGCTTTCGGGTTGGCTCAGCCTCAATCGGAAGAATTTCTGTATGGAGAAGCGCAAACTCAAGTGGCTGCGCAATCCACTGCTGATAATCGCCGAAACCTATGAATATTTGAATATGGCGATGCGCCCCGATGCACCGGCATCCGATGTGATTTGGTCGCACGACAATGAGCAACTGCAAAAGGCGATGTCCTTCTACTCCCTCCTGCGTGAGCATTTTCCCATCGACGTAGATGATTTTAAGGCGCTAAATGCACTGCTGGAAAACGAAAAACCGCAGGGTGGTTTCAGTGCTGCACAGTGGGACGAGGTTCGTTCAGCCCATATGGGTTTTGAAGCCGGTAACGAGCTGCTAGGGCTACTGTACCTCGTGGGAGTTAAGACCAACTTTTTTGATTTTAAGGTTGAGGAAAATCTGGACGTAACCATCCCTGAGTATCTGCATGATTCAGTACTTCAGGCTCAGATGAAGAAGGTGCTGGTGCCACCTCCGGCCACCAAAGAAGATGAAATCGTCACCCCGGGTGGAGGCATGTACTATGCCCAAGAAGCACCGGGGATGCCCCCGTTCATAAAAGAGGGCGAGCACTTCGATAAGGGGCAACCGCTGTTTATCCTCGAAGTTATGAAGATGTTCAACAAGATTCCGGCGCCATTCTCCGGCACTGTAGACAAGATTCTTATTGATGGTGGTGACGGTGTGATTGTGTCCAAGGGGCAGCCGATCTTCAAAGTTACCCCAGACGAGAGATTTGTCGAGATAGACCCGCATGCCATAGAGAAAGAGCGGCGCAACACTACGGAAGCCTATCTGCAGGCGATCACCTAAAGCATTTATGTAGCGCTAAAAACGTGGCAGACCCAAAGAGAGGAATATTTCACTCTTTGGGTCTGCTTGGTTTTAGTAGTAGCTATTCATGGAACTACATCAGTTTTTTGGCAGGCAAGCCTCTTAAGGGGTGTGGCGTTTAGTTAAACGCATAATCATCTGCTTCTACACTTTCGGGAGCACCCTCCAGAAACGAGCGTGCTTGCCCATCTTTGACAATTTTTTGCAGCCCTTGGTGGGTCGACCACACGGTTCCGCATACGTCACACTCGGTAATCCCCGCGTAGAAACCTTCGGCGTGTAAAGCGATATTGGCGTCTTTGTGGATTTTGCATGCCGGACATTTCATAGTAGTGCCCCCTTTTTAGCGAATGGTCCTTCCTATGGCTCAGCTACTGCAGTAAGCGCACTGGGCCGAGTGATTGCACTCGGAGTTGCGGCTCTTCCCATCCATCCTGCGCTTCCGCTTCGCACCTGTGCGGCCCCGTTAGCCGCTCTGTTATCGTCCTCTACGTCAATACAGTATAAGCATATTTCCCCACTTGACAACCAGTACTGCTTGAAAATACGTTTTAAAACAGTGTGTTGGGTGTTTCTGGCGGTAATTTAACTAGGATTCGCCTGTGAACTTAAATTGCAAAAAGCATATAAGGAGCTAGTGTTATGCTAACCAAAATCGACCACATCGGCATCGCAGTTAAAAACATTGAGGAGTCTCTGCCTTATTATCGGGATCAATTGCACATGCAGTATATGGGCACCGAAGAGGTTTTAGAGCAAAAAGTTAAGGTTGCTTTTCTGCAGATCGGAGAAAGCAGCATTGAGCTTTTGGAACCCACGAGTGAGAATTCACCGGTGGCAAAATTTATGCTCAAGAATGGTCCGGGCATTCACCATATAGCCTACGCCGTAGAGGACATCGACCGTGCCCTGCAGAGCCTTGTAGAGCAGGGTGTGCGTCTTATTGATACGCAGCCGCGTAAAGGAGCCCACGGAGCCAGGATTGCTTTTATCCATCCTAAAAGCAGCGGCGGGGTTCTGACTGAGCTGTGCCAGCCTGGGTCTTGAAATCTGTAGGCGCTGTATTTTAAATCCAGCATGAATGGAAAAAGGAGATCAGGGGAACGCTTAAATGCGCTCCATGGTATTTTCTCTAAATATCTGCGGTAAGACGCTTAAATATAAACGATAATAGCATATTTATGCTTGACAATATTTGCTAGTTGCAAGTAAATAGAACGAAGTTTGAATTAAGTCCCGTGTGTACCTATGCAAGGAACCTATGTGTCTAAACAGCAACAGTGTGTGGGTCTTGCCCCATGTTTGATATTGGGTGAGTTTGTGCTATAAAAAAAGAAAGTTCGTAGTATCAGTTGCTTAGTGGCTGGATATGGCAGGCGCTTGCATTTGGCGTCAATCTTGTATAACGTTACACTGTTTTAGAATGATCCTTAGGTCTGACAGGATAATGTCGTATTGAGAGGAGGTGGGTGCACAGAATGCTGAAAGTTCCTGCCCTGGCATTCTGAAGTAAACAGCGGTTCTGTCTGAAATTGAAAAAGAAGAGCGCAGAGAACCACAGTCAGGTTGCATTTGATGCTGAATCAGTACGGAACGATGGTTAGTTATTTTAAACAAGGAGGAAAAAGAATGAAGAGAATTATAATAGCGCTGGTGCTGATGTTGAGCATGGCGGCGCCAGCCTTTGCGGTAGAGTTTACCTTTAATGGGGATTTGAACCACCGGTTCCGCCTCTACACCAATCAATCTGGTTTCTTTCATGGCATTGATAAAGGGGAGCGTCTCGCGAGTTATAATGGTGCGGCCAACAATGACGTTATTACAAAAGGTTCTTCCAAAGATGTAATGGGGGAGATCAAGTATCGCCTCTGGACCACCGCTACTAGCGATAACGGCGGTATTAAAGGGGTGTACGAAATTGAGATAGGTGGGATTCAGTTTGGTCAAGGTGGAGCCGTTGGTAGAAACACGGGTGGCAGCTTTTCCGGTGACGGGGTAAACATTGAGACCCGCTCTGCCTATATCGATTTTGCTTTGTGGCAGGGACGCACCCGTATGGGGTTGATGTCGACCAATATCAATAAGTTTTTCTGGACCGAAACCGTTACTGGGGTTGACTACCGGATTGCTGTAGGTCCTGGGGACCTTACTCTGGGTTGGTATCGTGGTTATGAGGTAGTAGCCACCGACCGCAAGAACGACTTTGAAGACCTCGATGCACTTTATGCGCGTTACAATCTGAAGCCTTTTGACGGCACCAAGCTTGGCCTCTTTGTGGTGTATCAGCACAGTGACGGAAAAGGGGCTGGTGATGGCTACGACTTCGACGATATTAGCCACTACTATGTAAAAGGTTTTATGCTTGATGGTACCCCAGCAGATATGAACCTCTACACCTTCGGTGTTGATGGTGGCTGGGCAGGGGGTAATTTCTTTGCCAACTGGGACCTCATGTACCAGACCGGCGATCTCATGGATAAGTATGATTTCTACGGCTACTTCGGCCACTTGGATCTGGGGATGAAGATGGGTAAAGGGAAGCTGACCTATACCTTCTGGTATTCTTCTGGGGATAAAGATTCCGAAGACCGGAAACTCAAGGCCTTTGTTGCTACCGATATTGACATCAACTCTGAGTACTCCATTGTGCTCTTCGAAGGTTACACCGATGACGACTACTTCTCCTCATCACCGTACCTGCAGGACAAGGGTCTTATCCTGAATCGTCTTGGCTATGACTACCAGGCCACAGATAAACTCAAGGTCGGGCTTGCGGCACTGTATCTTATGACCGCTGAAGATATCACCTATGTAGACAATAACGGTACGAAGCGTTCCAACGATAAGATCGGTATTGAAGTTGACGCCTATGCCAGTTATCAGCTGTTCACTAACACTGAGGCAGCTATCCAGGTTGGCTACTTGTTCGCCGATGATGCCATGGATTTCTACGAAGTTGAAAAAGACGGCAGCTCAAATGAGGATATTTACATCATCAGCTCCCGCATCCGCTACAAGTTCTAGTAGGGGCTTTGGTTGGTGTTCCAACTGGAAGAGCTAGTGTTTTTCAAGGCAAGTTAAAAAAGCCGGACCTTAGAGTCCGGCTTTTTTATTAGAACTAAGTTTTGTAACTTGATTTGCGGTGGGCAGCAGCAGGCGAACGCTGTATGATTCACGGAGATTTTTTAGGTTTGCACGTGAGTAATTATGGTGAATGAATCCAAATGGAGGGTTTAAGTTGAAGAACTTCAGATTCGCAGGTTTGGCCGCGCTGGTAATGCTGCTGGTAACAACGGTATTTGCCTATGCAACGGCCCATGCAACAGTAATGGAGCAGGTAGAGAAAGACTTTGCGCCAGTCGCTGGCATTGTGGTTATGGCCGCAGGGGCAGATACGTACATCATTGATCTGGATGGATCCAGCGGTCTAGTTGTGGGAGATCTGCTCGCTGTGGTTGAGGAGGGTGCGCCGATAGTCCATCCGGTAACCAAAAAAATATTGGGCACCCTAGATAAAACCGTGGCGGTGCTACGCGTGACCCAGGTAAAGGGTGGCTACTCCTACGCCAATGTGGTTGATCCGCAGGGTGACTCTGTCACCATCGGAGCGGGAGCAAAGCTGAAACGCTACAGCAACCTAAGCGCCGCATTTCGCGATGAGGTTGGTGGACACGAAGCCATGTATGTTGGCTTGCGGCGTGCCTTACCACAACTGGAATGGCAGGAAAGCGTGGAGGGTCCAGCCGCTAAGTTGTTCTTCAATGTAACCCCTAACGGATTAGAGGTGCGCGATGCTGAAAGCTCCCTGATCCGCGCCTATGCGCCAGAACCCGGGCATGGGACAGGATATGGAGCTGTTCGGGCGATTCCCACCAATGCGATTACTTCCCCTGTTTCGACTCCTGCCCGCCCCGCTACCACTTTAGCTGTGGTGGCACCTACCGCGGCTGTGCTCGCTACGGGGGCAACCTCGGGGGCGAATGTGCAGATGGGAGCTATTGCCCCTCCTCAAGGTGGGCAGAGCGACAGCGCGGTAAAATACGAGGCCGGGGGCGCACAGCCTCAGTCAGCCTCCCGTACTTCAAATGTGTTCAATATGGAGTTTCCGCAGTTCAACAAGGTTGGGCAGTTTAAGAAAAAAACTGTGATGGCGGACTTTGAGCGGGTAGGGGGTAAGTTATTGCTCGCAGCCTCCGATGGTGGCGCAATTGATGTATATGTGGTAGGCGAAGGTCTTGAACAGATCGTTAAAGGAGACAGCACCACCATGGGGCAGATTCTGGCGCTAAGCTGGTATCAGCCTCAGCCCGGCGAAACGTACTTGGTTGTAACGGTATGGTCTGATAACCGGATCAATACAGACTTGCTGAAACTGGAAGGCAATAGGTTACAGACGATTGTAAGCGGCTACAGCAAAATGGTGGCTGGATTCGATCTTGATGGGGATATGCGCTCGGAACTACTCTTGGCGCAAGAATTTGACCGCGAGAACTTCTATGGAAGACGAGTCGAGGAGTTGAAGCTACTTAGTGGCGCGTTCAAATCCTCGCCGGTTCCCCTCACTCTGCCGAACTCATTCCAGATTTTTGGGGCATTACTTACCGATGTGACTGGCGACGGCCAGATTGAAGCGGTATTTGTGCGTAACCGCCGTTTGCATGTCTTTAAAGGTACTGAGCAGATATATAAATCCGGTAAAGAAATGGGGGGATCGGTTTCGACGATATCCTATGATATTGATCCAGATGCGAAATATACCCTGATCAATAATGTCAGTTTTGAGGTGGCCCCGATTGCCGCTGACCTTGATGGTGACGGAGTACGTGAGATTATCGCGGTGGCAGCAGACGGTAACATTTTGCGTAACGTTGGAGTTGCGTCGGCGATTGACAGTAGTTGGTTGGCGGTATTTAAATACCAGAATGGCATGGTGATAAAAGGTACCATCGGCGACAAGCTTGAACGTCCACTGCAGGGGCTGGCTATTGCAAACGGGCAGGCGTATATGTTGGCTACCGATGTTGGGAGTCTTTTGGACAGTAGTGAGAGCAGTTATCTGCTTAGTATTCCACTGCAATAACAGAATTTATGCCAGAAAAAGAAGCTAAAAGGGGGGCGCATATGCGCCTCCTTTGTTTGGTGGCGCAGGTTGCGGAGCGTGGCTCAAGCAGGTAAACTTGGCGCTTATATAATCATTTGAACATGTAATCTGGTGTGTTATCCTCAAACATTGCGGTGGGGGTATTTCGATATGTTGCGTAATGTATAAGTCAGATGTTGGAGGTGGACGTGTCAGTTAATAAGGTGATTTTGGTAGGGAATTTAGGAAAAGATCCGGAGTTGCGCTATACTCCGTCAGGAGCAGCGGTGGTTAATTTCTCCCTAGCGACAAGCGAGAACTACAAGGATCGTGAAGGGAATCGCCAGGAGAAAACTGAGTGGCATAACGTTGTTGCTTGGCGCCAGTTAGCTGAGATATGTGGCAAATATCTGCATAAAGGTAAGCAGGTTTATATCGAAGGGAAACTCACCACCCGTAAATGGCAAGGGCGCGATGGGATTGAACGCTATACCACTGAAATAGTCGCGGATACCATGCACATGCTTGGGCGCGCTGGCGAGGGTGGCGGATCAGGACAAGGTGGCGGATCAGGACAAGGACAGAACCCCGCGCACAATGACAACAACCGCGATGATTCTTCCCTCCAGGGTTCCTACGCGCAGTACGATTCTGGACGCAATGACTACGGTGCACCTGCCCAGCAGGTACAGAGTCCGAATGCTCCGCAGGAGCCAACATTTAATCCTGATGACGAGATACCATTCTAAAAGGCTAAGTCTTGGGAGCATAAGGTCACTTACAAACAAAAGCCCTTGTTATTGCAGGGGCTTTTGTTGTTCTAGTTCCATCCAATAAAGGAGCATCTGGAGATGGCTATGCGAGCAACCAAAATAGTGTGTACCATCGGGCCGGCATCGGCAGCCGAAGAAACCCTTGAAGCATTGGTGCGTGCGGGTATGAATGTGGCACGGCTAAATTTCTCCCACGGCGACCATGATTCACATCGAAAGCTTATTGATGATATTCGCGCGGTGGCGAAACGTCTTAAAGAGCCGGTTGCCATCCTGCAGGACCTGTGCGGCCCTAAAATACGTCTCGGGATGCTGCCGGAAGAGGGGATTCGTCTTAATCCTGGCGATCTGGTGACCCTGGCCGCTTCGGAGCAGGGGGTGGAAGGTGCGCTTCCGGTGGATTATGCGCGCCTGCACACGGATGTGAGTGTGGGCGCGGCGGTTATGCTCGCGGATGGTTTGATGGAGTTGCGCGTTGAGAAGATAGAAGGAGTGCGAGTCGAGTGCCGGGTTATCAATGGCGGCGTCGCTTATCGGCGCAAAGGGGTGAATCTTCCCTGTACTGATTTGAAGATCCCCGCCTTTACGGATAAAGATCGCGAAGACTTACGTTTTGGTCTGGAGCAAGGTGTTGATGTCGTGGCGCTGTCGTTTGTGCGCAATGCTTCAGATTTAGACGAAATTCGTACTATGATCGATGCCGCCCCATACACGCCCAAGCTGGTAGCCAAGATCGAGAAACCGCAGGCAGTCGAAGGGTTCGATGCTATCTTGAGTCGCGTTGACGGCGTGATGATTGCGCGCGGCGATCTGGGTGTGGAGGTGCCACTCGAAACGGTACCCGTAATTCAAAAAGATCTGATTTTGCGCGCGCGTCAGCGCGGAAGGTTTACGATAACTGCAACCCAGATGCTCTCAAGTATGGTGGCTAGCCCGAGGCCCACCCGGGCTGAGGCGACTGATGTCGCCAACGCCATCTATGATGGCACCGACGCGCTGATGCTTTCGGATGAATCTGCGTCCGGGGCGTATCCGGTGGAATCAACCCAGATGCTTGACCGTATCGCCAGAGCGACAGAGCCGCATGTGCATATCCCTCTGGATATGGAGACGATGGATGTGGCGGATGAAATCATGGTGGCGCGCGCTATTGGGCGTGCTTGCAGCTGGCTGGCCAGAGACCTGCACGCTGCCGCGATTGTTGCCTATACATGGTCTGGTTTTACCGCCCGCTGTGTGGCACGCTATCGCCCTGATTGTGTAGTGGTGGCCATGAGCCCCGATGTGACGGTATGTCGGCAGTTGAATCTCATCCGGGGGGTGAAACCGGTGGAGGTTGGTGCTCTGGATAGTAGTGATGCGCTGTTTGTCACAGCGCGGCGGTGGTGTCTGCGTACTCGGTTGGCGCGTATCAGCGACTGTATCGTGGTCACGGCGGGGACCCCATTGTGGCAGCCAGGCTCCACTAATCTGATCAAGATTATCGAACTGGACAAAGGGATGGATGTTAAGTCTGATGATTGAGTGGGCTAGAACATCAGGAGGTTGTTGTGCGGGATAAACAGTTGCAAGTCATTGTCCAGGCTTTGCAGGATACCGACCCGGAGGTGCGCGAAGCCGCCAGCCAAGCCCTAGAGCACCTCGAGACGTGCACAAATATATCTGCGCTGCGCGCGGTTCTACATGGTACCGATCGACGGCGGCGTATTGCTGCGGCCTATAAGTTGGGGGATGTCCCGGGAGCTGAGGCTGGGGTGCTGCTGCTGGTATGTCTGCAGGATCAGGATGCGGACGTGCGTGCGGTGGCGGTGCAGATGGCTGGAAAACGGCGCGAGAGCGGTGCCCTTTCGGTATTGGTGCGTTGCCTGAAAGATTCCGATTTGGCTGTGGCTGTGCACGCGGCGCGGGCTCTGGCCAGATATGAAGATAAACGCCTAGTCCCCTATCTACAGGCTATGTGTGCTTCCGCCGAGGATGAACTTGTATGCGCCTGTCTAGATACGTTGGGCGAGCTAGCTGATAACGCTGCTGTCGGTACAGGTATCGGTGCGGCAGAACATTCTAGCCCAGCGGTAAGGCTTAGCGCCATCCGGATGCTTGGACGTCTGTGTTAGTTGGAGGTTGGAGACTTGTGTTCGTGGGCGGGGCGGGTAGAAGTCAGAGCCAGTCGCCAATGTTGATATTGTGTAAAACAGGATCAGCCTCACCCGCAATGCATGAGCTTTCAGCTTCCATCAGCTGGAGGGGTGCGTTTTTCAACACGTTTCCCTTGTTGTCGCGCAGAATGCGGATGGTATTGGTGTTACTTTGCGGATTGCGTAGATCAGCGTCCACAATCAAGCCGATTTCATTATTTACTAGGCGCACTAGGCTCCCAACTGGGTAATAGCCCAGAACATCACTCAGAACCTTGACATACTCAGGGTTGAGTTGGGTTCCGGCTAACTGTTGCAGGAGGCGCACCGCAGCGGATGGAGAGCTGGGTTGGCGATAGGCGCGTAAGGTGGTGATGGCATCATAGGTGTCGGCTACAGTGGTGATATCGACAAAGGGTGCGGTGGCGCTGCTCAACTTAATCTGTGGGTAGCCGCTGCGGTCATAGTGGAGATGGTGAGAGCGGATAATATCTAAAATTTCTGGGCAGATGTCATCCATGCGGGTGGCGATTTCGACCCCTAGATCAGGATGTTTTTTTACTATCTCAAACTCATGTGGACTCAAAGGTCCAGGCTTTTTTATGATGGCTTGGTCGATCCGCAGTTTGCCTAGATCGTGCATCAAGCTTCCGGCCCCGAGAATTTGCAGGTGCTCGTGGCTCATGTTGCAGGCGCGTCCGATGGCTATGGCAAACACCGCTACATTGACTGAATGGCAGAAGGTGTAGTCGTCATAGTCCTTTATCATCGTCAGGGCCATGAAGGTATAGGGTGCTCGAGTGAGCTCGTTGGTGATGGTTTCAGCGGTATCAAAAAGTTTACTACTCGAAGGGATTTCCCCTTTTTCAATCTTGGCGCAGGTTTCGACCATCGTCTGAATAGCACTGGCGTATGCCTTGTGGGATAAAGAGTCGCCCTCCTTTTCTTCGCTGCTTAGGGCACGGATGGAATCGATGCCATGCTGGTGCAGGGTTGCTTCAAAATCCGGACCGATGAATGCCCCATTATGCAGCAGTTCGATGAATTTAAGGGCCTCCGGTTTGTGGATAAACCCAATAATTTCAAATCCCTCTATATTTATTTCTTGCAGTAGTGCCAGAAGGTTAAGCGCCGCTGGGCTGGGGGGGTGCAGAGCTTTTCATTAATGAACAAGGTGCTGTCGATAACGCCGACCTTCACTTCCTGGCTTAATTTGAATAGGTTCTGCAAGGCTTCCCAGTAGTGCTCAGCCCGCTGTTGGTTCGACGGGTGCTGGGGCGGATAAAGACGCAGATTACGATAGTAAGCACTGAAGCTGAGGAGAAAGTCCTGAATGGATGCATTCATGTTGGTTTTAGCCTTTCTTGCCGGTGAGGACTGCTTGTCTGGCACATGCGGCGATGTCCTTGTCACGCGATGAGGCCAGGCGCTGCAGGAGCTTCTGCTCCGCCTGGGTAGCCGTTTTCCCGAGGGCAGTTATAGCCGCCAAGCGTAATTCAACATATTCCTTGCGTTTAACCACTTTAATCTTTTTGATGATAGTCGTCAGGGTGCCGTTTGCGGCCGGGTCGCGGATGTCGCCGAGGGCTTCAATCACCTTGAGGGTTGTTCTTTTGTTTTTCAGCAGTGGATCTCTGCGTACCCCCAGTTGGCACAAGGTATTGACCGCACGGGGGCTTTTCTGCGCTCCGAGGGCGAGAATCGCCAGATCGGGGAGGGTACACGTAGGAGACTCAAGATAGCTCAGCAGCGCATCTACCGCTTTCTCGTCCCTGACGCCAGACAAGGCGGACAGCGCCTCCTTCACGACCCGATCATCCTTGTGGAACAACTGCGAGCTGAATGCTTGCGTGTATGCTGGATTGCGGCGCGAGCCTAAAACTTTCACGACATTGCGCACTACGTACCAGCGTAAATCGTCCAGATATGCAAGCATGACCGTGTCAGCCGCGGGGCCAAGCTCTTCCATTAATCCAGCGAGAAACCTGCGCACTTTAGGGTCGGATTCGCGTACTAGATGTTGCCATACATTGTTGCTGACGCCGGAATCTAGCAGTTTTATGAGGCGCTGGGTTTTGTCCTGCTGGGCGCGGTCGGTGCGAATGTTTTCCAGTAGTAGATTTACCAGCCTATTTGGGTCGAGGTTCTGCAGACATTTGCGGCATGCGTTGCTGTATCCTTCCGTACCGGTGTAAATCCAGCGATCAAGATGGTCCAGCACTAGCAGCGCGGTGGGGTGCTGTTTCACATCGTTTATGGCGGAAGAGAGATGGTCTTTTATTTTTTCCAAGCAGAGCTTAAATTCTGGGAGCTGCTCTGGTTGCTCCTGCTCCATGAGCTGTTGCGCTGTGTGCAGGTACTCCATAAGAGCTTGTTCTGGAAGAGTGGCGAGGGGATAGTGGTTTATTGCGGTGTTGGCGGTTGCCTCTGCTTCAGTTGGTACCTCGATTGCGTCGCCGGTATCCTGCATGGAGGTGTGGGTATCGAGGGTTCGCTTATAGCTGCTGATAGCACTAAGATCTATCTCGTTCAGCAGGATACTCGTAGCCTGTTGTTGTGCCAGGACATGCGCCGCGCCACCTTTAGCATTAAGCTGTTCTGGCTCCAGTATCAGACAGTGGACTAGGGCCAACAGGTGTTGCTCGCGTAGGTTAGAGAAAATAACCATAGCTTTGATTCTGTGCGAAAAAAACAGTTGTGCCAGTTGAGGTAGTAGCTTGTTGTTTGGGTTGAGCCAAGCATCGCGCTGCATAAAGCCTTGGCGCCTGATTTCGATGGAGATAAACCCGTCCTTGCTGCCCCTGAGGCCGAGAATGAATTTTTCAGTGCACGAGCGCGCTGCCTGCGTTACGGATGGGTGGGCATTTGGATAATAGTTGGCTGCTTTTGTCAGAATGCCGAGGCTTACAAGCGCCTGCTCAAGCATGGTGTCGTTAAAGGTCTGCATAGTGGTTGCCCTAGGATTGGCAGAAAGGAATTTATAGCCAATTGTTATGCTCAGGATACAGTTTAATCAGCGAAATATTCAAGTTTAAAACAAAAACCGCACAGAAGGTTGTCCTCCCATGCGGTGCTTGCGTGGTTCGTGAACGAAACGGTTGAAATGAGTGGGACGATGAGCGTGTCCAGAATTCAATAGACTACAACTCAGATAGATTTAAAAGCCTTGTGGGCTGCCTCGATGGTTTTGTTCAGATCCTCGGTGGAGTGGGCGATGCTCATAAACCCTGCTTCAAACTGGGATGGAGCGAGGTTGATTCCTTGATCGAGCATGGCACAGAAATAGCGGGAAAACGCCTCGGTGTCGCTTGTGCTTGCATCCGCAAAGTTTTTGACTGGGCCTGCGCAGAAGAAGGTACAGAACATGCCGCCAACGCGCTGAGCGCAGGTGGAGAAGGAGGCGTTGGCCGCCGCTGCGCGTAGTCCTTTTTCTAGGTAGGCGCTTTTTTCTTCAATCTGGGCGTAAAACCCCTCTTCCTGCAGAAGCTTGAGGGTGGCAATGCCGGCTTGCATGGCGAGGGGGTTGCCAGACAGGGTTCCGGCTTGATATACGCCGCCTTCCGGAGAGAGTTGATCCATCAGCTCTTTTTTGCCGCCGAATGCGCCTACCGGCAGCCCACCGCCGATGATCTTGCCTAGGCAGACTAGATCAGCCTTGACCTTGAAGCGCTCCTGCGCGCCGCCATAGGCAACACGGAAGCCGGACATCACTTCATCAATAATCAGGATGATACCTTCCTTGTCGCACAGGGTCCGCAAGCCTTCGAGAAATCCCGGCTCGGGTGGGACCAAGCCCATATTTCCCGCTATTGCTTCGAGAATGATACAGGCGATTTCACCTTTGTTGACCTCTGTGAGCTGCTTGACTTCTTCGAGATCGTTGTAGGTGGCAGTGAGGGTGAGTTTGGCAAAGTCGGCCGGAATCCCTGGAGAGGTCGGAACGCCGAATGTAGCTGCACCGCTGCCTGCTTTTACCAACAATGAGTCGCCGTGGCCGTGGTAGCAGCCATCAAATTTCAGAATTTTATCGCGCCCGGTGCAGCCGCGCGCAAGGCGGATGGCGCTCATGGTAGCTTCGGTGCCAGAAGAGACCATGCGTACTTTTTCAATTGAGGGATAAGCATCACATACCATCTGGGCCAGTTCCACCTCAGATGCGGTGGGAGCGCCGAAGGATGAACCATTTTGGGCGGCCAGTTTAATGGCTTCAACCACCTTGGGGTGACTGTGGCCAAGAATCATGGGTCCCCAGGAACCTACATAGTCAATGTAGCTGTTACCATCGGCATCGTAGATTTTAGAGCCAGCCGCTCTTTCAATGAAAATCGGATCACGTCCGACCGACTTGAATGCGCGCACCGGGCTGTTAACTCCTCCGGGAATAACCTGTTTAGCCTGTTTGAACAGTTCAGCAGAACGAGGGTGTTGCATAATGAACCTCCCTTGGGCGGGTAGTAGTTTAAAGGTAGCACGCGGCGAGATTAACGCGCGCAGAGAGCGCAACGCCGCATTGCCAGACACTTTTTGGGATATTTTCTTTGAGGTGTACTTTGCCCCATTGGTCTGGTACACAAAACGTAAACGCTAGCACGTTCGGCACGGGGGTGTCAATAAAGCTGTGGCAGAGGGCTTGCAGATAAACCTTCTATTTATTGGGGGGTTATGCTGGGTAGGTTATGGCGTTATGTTGCCGCCTTCTCCCCTTTTGTTCTATAACGTACGTGCTGTCGCCTTACACTGCTGCAAGGCAATCTGCAGGTCAGTCGATTGCGTCATCATATTCATGCACAACAGGAGGGTTGAGTGATACTGGGGATCACTGGGGGGATAGCAAGTGGCAAAAGCACGGCTGCTGCTTTATTGGCACAGCACGGTGCACATGTAATCAGTGCAGATCAGGTGGCGCGCGAGGTGGTGAAGCCGGGGTCGGAGTTGCTTGCACGTCTAGTGCAGATGTTTGGCAGTGAAGTCCTCGCTGCAGATAAAAGCCTGGCGCGCAAACGGCTGGGTGAGCTGGTTTTTGCCGATCCGCAGGCGCGCAAACGCCTTGAGGCTGTCATGCATCCGGCGATTGCGGAACTATCCAGCCAGCAACTACGCAGTGCTGCAGAAAAATACGCGCTAGTGGTATATGAGGCTCCGCTACTGTTTGAGGCTGGGGCGCACAAGCGTGTGGATAAAGTGCTGTGTGTTACGGTGGAGCCGAGCGTTCAGCTTGAGCGTGTGCAACAACGCGACGGTTGCACCTTAGCCCAGGCACAGGCGCAAGTGGAAGCGCAGATGCCGCAACATAAAAAGGCGGAGCTGTCAGACTATGTCATTGACAACTCCGCCGATCTTGCTGCGCTTAAGGTGAAAATTGACCAATTTTTTCAGGTGCAGCTCGCCAGCGATTTGCACGCTGCCCCCGCAGAGAATAAGTAGTATGGCGTTTTTAAGTTAAAGATTGAAGCCTAGTCGGGTGGAGAGGGTGTTGGCAGCTTCTATCACCAGTGGTGTGAGCTCTGCATCGATGCGTTCCTCGGTAAAGCGCATCGACGGGCCGGAAAGACTGATGGCACCGACAATCCTGCGGGTGTAGTCGCGGATGGGGGCCGCAACGCAACGCACTCCGTCATCCATCTCCTCGTTGTCAATAGCATACCCTTGCTCGGCCACCTTCTTGAGCTCCTGCTTGAGGGCATCCTGGGTCGTAATAGTGGTGTCGGTGTAAGCAGTGAACTTGCGCGGCAGCGAGATGTCCAAATCTTCCTCCGACATATACGCCAGATGGACCTTACCTGAAGCAGTGCAGTAGGCGGGCAGGCGCGAGCCAACCCTGGATACAACGCGCACGGTCATGCTGGTCTCCACCACATCTAGGTAGACCACATGGCTCTCTTTGAAGATAGCGACATAGGCGGTCTCATTGCACGCGTCAACCAACTGCTCAAGTGCCAACTTAGCCTGGCGCAACAGCCCCATCTGGTGGATAAAGGTCTGTCCGAGCTCTAGTGCTTTTAAGCCCAAGCGGTAGTTTTCCGTAGCTTTGTTCTGTTCTATATAGCCCCGCGACTCTAGCGTTGCCAGTAGGCGAAAAACATTGTTTTTATGTAGTTTAAGTCGCTTGCTGAGTTCCGTTACCCCTAGCTCGTCGATGTCGTCGTGAAATTGCTCGAGTAGATCTAGCGCGTGGGAAACAGCCTGGATAATGTACTCGGATTTTTGTTTTTTAACGGGCATATTGAAAAGTCCTTCATTATAAGACAGCGAAGTAATGTGTGCCGCTTGTTGCGGTGCATGGCCGTACAATATGCGAATTACCGGCATTGGCCTGCTGGATGTTTATAAGATAAATGGGGCAACTAGAAGCCCATGCATACGCTAGGTGAATAAAATGTACTCGGTAAAAAACATGTTAAATCCTAGACAGACCCTTTAAGCGTCTGCGGATTAAGTCAGCATCAGGTTATCGGGCGCGTAATGATAGTTTGTGCGACATATGTATCTAAGCGCAGGCCCGTTTTCCCTTTTTGCTCCTTGCAGGTGCTTGAGATCTTTTTTTTCTACCCGCTACAAGTTCAGGCGCGCTGCAACTGAAATTCCATAGTTAGCGCACGGAACCCCCTAGACAAAAGGCTATCTCTGAATGGAATATAAAATGATGTTTTATAATTGTCAAGCTGAATAGGATGGATTTTGTGCACAATCAAGGAAGAATCCGAAAACCTGCCTTTTGACAGGTGTTTGGACCTCATTCAGTGTTATAGCGGAACCTATGTAACCCATTGATGGCCCCACCTGGCACCGATAAATACGTAGAGTAACTGCTCCTCACATTCACAACCCGTGATAGTGTTTTACTTATGGATGTGATTATTGCGTTTTTATTATTTCGCGTAGCAGGCTGGTGGCATAGCTGCCGGCGGGAAGAGAAAATTCCAGCTTGAGGATGTCGTCTTCCATGCTGCAGGCTAGACCTTCAGCGCGCACGCGCAGGGGACGACGTTCAGCACTGATCTGCAAGCCGTTAAGGGCACTGTAGCTTTCCACGGGCATCGCTTCCTTCTCCAGCAGGGCAGTTTCGAGCATGCCGGCCTGACCGTGAGCGAGCATGGCCTTTTTCCCGGGCATCAACCCAGTGGGGCTGATCTCAAACACATCCGCTCGCGCTTGTTCCGTTTCTGGATCTTCCACCCGAAAGCAGGCGCCGCTGGCATGAATGCAGGCAATATCGCCGGACCAGAGGGTGTCGAGGGAGTCGAGGCGCATCCGGACCTGACGGTCAAATATTTGGGACTGGTATGCGCTTAGATATAGACGCAGCATTTTTTTGCCCATGCTGAGCA
>Ga0265295_1000558_pt1 | contig 74396 bp, 70 predicted proteins | sample Munlansysbiofilm_FD_192503 | JGI IMG/M metagenome (GOLD analysis project Ga0265295, IMG submission 192503) | Leachate microbial communities from a municipal landfill in Southern Ontario, Canada - Methane capture system biofilm | ecosystem: Engineered > Solid waste > Landfill > Unclassified ...
GTCAGTGAAACGGAAAGAAGATGAAGAAAATCTGTTTAAAAAAATGAAATCAGGAAGAAAATGCAAAGAAGAAGGATACATCTTCAAACCAGGAAGAATATGGCACTTTCAGGTCGCCCCTCACACCAGCCCTTGCCTTCAGGGAATTGGACATGGAATTCATGGCTGGGGGCAGATGGGATACCTCCGGCGTGACAAACAAAATTCTGGGCTTTTCAGCGTCATGGGGCATTGGACACCTCCTTTTTGTTTTTTAAGGGTCATGGTTTTCTCCTTTATCGGCTCTCTTAATGGATTGAATATGCAATTTTCTGAGAGGCGATGGGTATGAGGTCTATATTAAGAAAAGAGAGTCATCTAAGGTTCTTTTAAGAACTATAGCGGATATTTTAATGACCGGTCAACCCCAAAGAAACCTATATAAACACACATAAACAGACTATTAAAAATAGTCTGTTTATTCGAGGGACAGCAGGAATGATCTAAGATTTATTTCTGTGTTTAATCTCTCCCATAAATCTTAACAAAAGCAGAGATGTGGGCATTTTTAATTTAATATTTGCCGATGGCATGGATTATGAATATATATTATACAGCAATAGAACAATCAGCTTATCAAAGCATGCAAGTTGGACGCTGCCGAATAATAACGGAGATACATCATGAACACAAAGGAGAACCAACCCGCTAGCGCCTCCGAACTGAGATACAAGGCCGAAAAAATACTCCAACAAAAAATGCCCCGGTCAATAGAAAATCTCACAACTCTGCCACCCGAAGAAATTTGTCGATTGATCCATGAGCTTGAGGTACACCAGATTGAGCTGGAAATGCAGAACGAGGAGCTACGTGTGGCCCAGAAGGAACTGGAGACTTCCCGAAAGCTCTATTTGGACCTTTATGATCTCGCACCGGTAGGCTATTGTGTTGTCAGTGAAAAGGGACTGATCCTGAAGGCCAACCTCACTGCCGCCACCCTGCTGGGCAAGGCCCGGATTGATCTGATCAACCAACCGATCACGCAGTTTGTCTTCAGGGAAGATCAGGACATCTACTACCTCCACCGAAAGATGCTTTTTGAAACCGGTCAACCGCAGACAGCTGAACTGCAAATACTTAGACCTGACAAACCACCATCATGGGTTAGGATGGATGCTAACTTTTCAAATCATGAAGGAAAATTTCCTGCCTGTAATCTTATCCTGACCGACATCAGTGAATCTAAACAATTGGAGCGTGCGTTAAAAGAATGGGTTAAGGAACTGAACTTTTTTTTCAGTCTCTCTGTTCTGTTAGAGGAACCAGGTATAGGTGTGGACGACATATTGAAACAGACTGTCCGGCGCATCCCCGAGGCCTGGCAGTTCCCGGAAATCACAGAGGCCTGCATTGAGATGGAAGGGGTGATTTATCAGACGGAAGGTTTTCGAACAACACAATGGATGCAGACCTGTGATATTCTGATTCAAAAAAAGCCAGTTGGGCAAATTATGGTATGCTGTTTAGACGATCCTCAAACCGTTAACGGGGGACCGTTTTTAAAAGAAGAACATTATTTGATAGCTTCCATAGCCGAGCGGATAGGTCATACCATAGATCGGATTCGGGGGGGGGGTGGAACTGGGGCAGAGCGAAGCCTTTCTGTGAACTATCATTAAGGCCATAACTAACCCCTTTGCCGTCATCAATGCCGACACTTACACCATAGAATTAGCCAATGCCACATACGGTGGCGGCAATGTCGTCGGGCAGAAATGCCATGCAGTTTTACATCAAAGAGATACCCCTTGTACCGGTGATGACTATTCGTGTTCGGTACTGGAAGTCAAGCGAACGGGGAAACCCTTTGTCGGAGAGCATGTGCACCGTGATGCACAGGGGAATCCGGCGTACATCGAAACCTATGCCTACCCGGTATTGGATCTAAAAGGGAGCGTAATACAGGTCATAGTATACCAGATAGATGTTACCGGGCAACGGCAGACCGAGAAAGAACTAAAACAAAGAGCCGCTGAATTGGAACAGATGAATATGGCATTAAAAGTGCTGCTCAAAAGAAGAGAACAGGATAAAACCGAAATTGAAGAAAAAATATTTGCCAACTTTCAGCTGACCCTCTTACCCATTCTTTATGATCTGGAAAAGACGCTTACACATAACAAACAACGTGATATATTGAAGATCCTACAATCATCCTTGAAAAATATCCTGTCGCCGTTTTCGAAAAAATTATCAGACAAGATGATCCTGTTGACCCCCACGGAAATCCATGTTGCCAATCTTATTAAGCTCGGAAACGCCAACAAAGAAATAGCAGCGCTTCTGAACTGCTCGCCCAATACCATATCCCGCCATCGTGACAATATCCGGAAAAAGACTGGCCTGAAAAACAAAAAAATAAATCTTAGATCATTTCTCCTGTCCCTCGAACAAACAGACTATTTTTAATAGTCTGTTTGTGTGTGTTTATATAGGTTTCTTTGGGGTTGACCGGTCATTAAAATATCCGCTATATTACTTAAAAGAATCTTTGATGACTTTCTTTTCTTTTGTTTTGTTTATGAAAAAGGTGTGGATATCCATGTGGCCCCGGTTGGCTTGCGGAACCTTGAAACCACGGGATCTGCTCAGTGGGAAGAGTTTGGCGATGTTGAGTTTCAACGGACGTTTTCAGTACCGCAGACCATTGATATGGAGAAAGTGGTGGCAGAGCTGAAAGACGGTGTCCTGCATCTTCACCTGCCAAAATCAGAGGCGGCCAAGCCACGACAGATTGAGATCAAGGTTGCTTAAAAAAGATTTCAAAAAAGCACTGTCCCTATGTCCCAGGTGGGGACAGTGTTCCAAAGGATACGAACAGAGGAGGTGGGTTATGGACATCAAGAGACTTGCACCATGGAACTGGTTCAAAAAAGAAGAAGAGCAAAGAGGCACAGGCGTGCCTGTGCAGCGCAGCGATGCTGTGGCTCAACATCCCCAGGGTGGTGCGGGAAATCCGATAGTTCAGTTGTACCGGGAAATTGATGGACTTTTCGAAAATGCCCTCCGAGAATTCGGGATTGCGCCTTTCCGCTCAGATCTTTTTACCCCGCTTACCACTGAAGGACTACTCAAACCGCAGGTGGATATCGGCGCTACTGACAAGGAGTACTCCATTACCGTTGAGGTGCCGGGTGTAAGTGAAAAGGATGTCAAGGTGGAAATATCCGGTAACACCATGACCATACGGGGAGAAAAGCAGCAGGAAAAGGAGGAAAAGGAAAAAGATTACTATCGGGTCGAACGTTCCTATGGCTCATTCCAGCGCGTTCTTTCTTTGCCGGAAGACGCTGACCAGGATGATGTCAAGGCCACGTTTAATAAAGGTGTTCTGACCGTCAAGATGCCTCGCAGGGCCTTGCCGAAATCCGATGTGAAGCAGATTGAAATTGGATAAGGAAAGAAGCACCGACATCTATAATGCCGGGCTTTCAAACCTTACATCATTAAAGATTCGATCAGGGAAAAAACCGAAGAAGGTAAATTCGGCACAGGCTTTTTTGATAAACTCAAAGAGCAGGTTTCAAACATTTTCAAATAACACCGTAACGGACACACCTCTAAAAAACCGGAAACATTGATTGAGCGCCGTTATCCGGCGCTCAATCTATTTAAGCTACCTTGGCCTTACCTCGGTATTTAAATATTTTTTGTTCAATTAATCAGGGCCTGTCTTAATTACTCCAACCCATCAATGCTAACAAATAATGATAATATACAAAAAGTAATTATATTATTTGATAATGAAAAAATAGTGTTAAAAAGCAAGAATAAAGGAGCTATCCATGAGAACAGACAAGCTTACCAGCAAATTTCAACTTGCGTTATCCGATGCGCAAAGCCTGGCGATCGGCAGAGATCATCAGTTTATTGAGCCGGTCCATCTGATGTTGGCATTGCTTAACCAGGAGGGAGGGACGGTGCGTTCCTTGCTGGCCCAAGCCGGTGTAAATGTGAATCAGCTCCGTTCCGGAGTTGGAGAGGCCATTGACCGGCTGCCCAGGGTGGAGGGTACTGGTGGTGAGGTCCACCTGTCTAATAGTTTGGTTAAAATTCTTATGTTGAAGGTCTTGCCCAGCGCATTGTCAACAATGAAGTGCCTGAAGGATTGAAGGGAAAACGTCTACTTTCCCTTGACCTGGGAGCGCTTATTGCCGGGGCTAAATTTCGTGGTGAGTTTGAGGAGCGGCTTAAGGCTGTTTTGAAGGATATTGGAAAACAGGAGGGCCGGATCATTCTCTTTATTGACGAGCTTCACACAATGGTTGGCGCAGGAAAAGCTGAAGGAGCTATGGATGCAGGAAACATGTTGAAACCCGCTCTTTCCCGTGGCGAGCTTCATTGCGTCGGCGCTACGACTCTGGACGAATACCGGAAATATGTCGAAAAGGATGCGGCTTTGGAACGGCGGTTCCAGAAGGTAGTTGTAGATGAGCCGACCCGGGAGGATACTGTTGCCATATTACGCGGACTCAAAGAACGATATGAGCTGCATCATGGTGTTGAGATCACTGACCCTGCCATTGTTGCCGCCGCCTCCCTGTCCTATCGTTATATTACCGACCGGCAGCTGCCCGATAAGGCAATCGACCTCATTGATGAGGCCGGGTCGCATTTGCGCATGGAAATCGACTCCATGCCTGAAGAAATGGACCGCCTGGACAGGCGCCTCATCCAGCACAAGATTGAACAGGAGGCGATGAAAAAAGAAACGGACAGCGCCTCAAAAAAACGGCTGTCAGATCTTAAAGAGGAAATAAACCGTCTTGAACGTGAGTTCTCTGACCTGGAAGAGATTTGGAAGGCTGAAAAGGCGGCAATTCAGGGAACAACCCATATAAAAGAAGCCCTTGACCGGGCCAGGGTGGAGCTTGATGCGGCCCGCCGGGCCAACGATTTTACCCGGATGTCTGAATTGACCTACGGCACTATTCCTGATCTGGAAAAACAGTTGAAGATGGCAAGCCAGGTGGAAAACCAGGAAATGCGTCTCTTGAAGACCAAGGTGACGGAAGAAGAAGTCGCCCAGGTGGTTGCTAAGTGGACGGGGATTCCTGTTTCTAAGCTGCTGGAAGGAGATCGGCAAAAACTGTTGCATATGGAAGAGGCCCTCCATCAAAGGGTTGTGGGCCAGGATGAAGCGGTGACTGTTGTGGCAAACGCCATCCAGCACAGCCGTGCAGGTTTCAGTGATCCCAATCGGCCCAACGGCTCGTTTCTCTTCCTCGGGCCCACAGGGGTAGGCAAGACGGAACTGTGCAAGGCGCTGGCGGAGTTTTTATTTGATACCGAAGGTGCCATGGTACGGGTGGATATGTCGGAATTCATGGAAAAGCATTCGGTCGCCCGGTTGATCGGCGCGCCTCCGGGCTATGTCGGCTATGAGGAGGGCGGTTACCTGACCGAGTCAGTTCGCCGGAAACCGTACTCGGTCATTCTCCTTGATGAAATAGAAAAAGCCCATGCAGATGTCTTTAATATCCTGCTGCAGGTCCTTGATGACGGACGGTTGACTGACGGCCATGGCCGCACCGTCGATTTCCGCAACACGGTGGTGGTTATGACCTCAAATCTCGGTTCGCAGCTTATTCAGGAAAAAGCGGGCAGCGAGCGTTATGAGGAAATGAAAAGTGCGGTTCTGGAAATTGTCGGCCGACATTTTCGACCGGAATTCATCAACCGGCTGGACGAGATAGTTGTCTTTCATCCTCTTGACAGGAAACAGCTTCGGGCCATTGCCAAGATCCAGGTCGATCTGTTTCAGAACCGCCTGGAGGATAGCGGCCTGAAGCTTGAAATCACCAGTGGGGCCCTGGATCTACTGGCAGAAGCAGGATTTGATCCGGTCTTCGGTGCCCGTCCTTTGAAAAGGGTGATTCGGCATCAACTGGAACAACCCCTGGCAAGAAAAGTTCTGGCGGGAGAATATGGGCCGGGAGATACTGTTTCGGTGGACGTTCGAGAAGGTGAACTGTTTTTTCGGTGAACTCAAGAGGAGATCTGACAAACAGATAAGCAGAGGATGGGTTGACTGTATCTTCCGAAATGAAATAAAAAACTAACCGGTCAACAGATGGTGGGTATTCATGAATCGCGGCAATTATGATTTTATCCCTGAAACGTGGTTTTGTAAATCAAGGGGCAACCTTGAGGTTCTAGAGCAGGTTGTCACCCTGGCAGTGGAACTTGCCAGAGAGGGCAGGGAAGGGAAAAAAGTGGGCACCATTTTTACGGTATTTAATGCCGACAAGGTGATGTCCCGTTCGCGGTGCATGATTCTGGACCCGCTTGCTCATCATAATGCTGCCCAAAAGAAGATAAATGATGTAAATCTGAGGGAAACCATCAAGGAGCTTTCCCAGCTTGACGGTGCGTTTGTGGTTGACGATGATGGAGTGGTACTTTCCGCCTGTAGATACCTGGATGTGAGCGTTGAAGAGGTGGTATTGCCCCTTGGTCTCGGCAGCCGTCACATGGCGGCGGCCTCAATCAGTAAGCAAACCGGTTGTGTGTCTGTAGCAGTATCTGAAAGCTCTGTCGTAAGGATCTTTATAGACGGGAAAATTGTCTCTGAAATCATACCGGAGATTTGGTTGTTGAAGCGATACGGCGTTCTTTTAGAGGGGGCTTACAGGAAAAAAACATAGATGACATTACAGTGCTTGACAAGGAAGTGGAATGATAAGAATTTTGCATTCCGGCCCGCCGTTCATTCCGACAGTGGGAAATGCACTTTTACAATCCGCAGCCTTGCTAAAACCGGATGTTGTCGTCGTCAGCGGTGATCTTACTCAACGGGCAAAACCAGATCAGTTTGAGGCGGCTAAGAACTTTCTTGAACAGTTGCCGAGGGCTCCCAAAGTAAAAGAGTTTTCTGAACTGAAAAATAGTCTCTGCCTGAATTGAGACTCAGAAGGATATGTGAATCATGCACATCTGTCTGATCTATAACAAACAAGCCGGAGCAGCTGATCTGATCAGCAAATTTATGTTTCATCTGGGTGCGGAACACCGCTGTGAATTGTGCCCAACATCTGTCGAACAACATGCCGGCCTGATAGCCCGTGAAGCCGTGCAAAAAGGGTATGATCGGATAGTGGCCGCCGGGGGTGACGGCACCCTCAACCAGATCGTCAACGGAATCGCTCCTGATTTTGATGCGGTGGAGCTTGCCTTATTACCGCTGGGCACTGGTAATGATTTAGGCAGAGTACTTAATCTGAGTGTTGATAATCAGGATGAGGCATGCGTGCGGGTCTTGAGTCGACGGGTTGAGCCGGTGGATGTTATCCGTATTTCCAGCGCTGATAGCTATTCCTAAAAACTCTTCTCAACCGAAACATAGCCGGCTCAGAAGAATTTATTTTATTCTAAAATTAACGGTTAAATATCTGCCATAAAAACCATTACGATCAAGGGAGAGGCGGATGGACGAGTTGTCCGGGATGCCTGGTGGATAACTGACCATAACAGGACATTCTCCTCTGACCAATCCAGCACCGCTGCATCTCCAGCACTCGTAGGGACCAATAGTTCCTCGACCATTACACTTTGAGCAGCGAAGTCGAACCGGGAGTTGCAGTCGAACATGCCCGCCTTTGGAGGCTTGGCCGGAAGTTAAAACAATTATCACAGTTCGTTCTTTCTCCATCCCATCTATGGGACGATTTTGTTCGTTGATGTTACTGGAAAGCAGGTCGAACAATGAATTAAATGACGGCATAGAGGAAAAGAATGAGTGTGTCAGTGAAGTATCATTTTGCCCTGGCGGTTCTTGTTCGGGAATGAACGGCTCCACCCTGTTTTGACGATAACCTGCCATCGGTTCAACATTCCTCGGTTTTTCCCGTCTTTGTCGACCACCCTGTATGATTTTATCATACATTTTTCGCTGCACAGGATCACCTAATACTGAATAGGCTTCCTGAATGGTCAGAAATGGAGAATTCTTTTGTCCATAACGGTCTGGATGAAATTCCTTGGCCAGCCTACGGTAGGCAGCTTTGATCTCTTCATGTTTTGAGTTTAAAGGTATTTCAAGAATTGAATAATAGTTTTTCGACATGGCAGTTCCTCCCGAACGTGAATATTATCCAAGAGCAATTTGAAACAATCTGCGCTCCTTATTTACCTGCTTTTTACACCATACAATGAGTCTCCAGGTGCAGCAAGCGTAAAAAATATTTGGAATATAGCCGATGGGACGAAATTTTCAAAGTTGAAAATTAACAGGGGAAAAGATCTTGACATTGGATCCGCGTTAGAACATACATTAAAGAGAAGATTTTTAAATCCCCGTTGCCCGGTATGTGGATTCCTCCTTTATCTTATCGTCATTTTATCGTTATCGGGTTTTTAAAAGGGTCTTTAAAAATCGCACCCAAAGCACAATCAACATGATCAAATGATCAAATAGTCAAATCGGCTGAAATTTATCTTCTTATGCCCGAGCCGTTGACAATTCAGTGGCACGTTTCTGTTTTTACCAGCAACATCACACGTTTGGTATGGGGTATATTGATATAAAACAGGCTTTACGTTCCCAATCTTATGTTTGTGATCCCAAGTGACGCTGCAGAGTTAAGCATAACTGTTTTTCTGGTAGAGAGAGCCAAGGCTCGTTGTAAGACAAACAAAGGCAAACAAAAGGAGGTAGTCTATGTGGACAAGATGGAGTGATTTAGATCGGATGCTTCGTACCATGGATCTGTTTCAAAACAGAATGGACAGGTTGTATCCTGAGTATACCAGGTTAAGGACCATCCCAGCTTGGGACATCGCCCAAGGCGGTCCAAAAACCAACCTTTACGATACGGGAGAGAGTCTGGAAATGAAGGTTGAAGTACCGGGTGTTGCCAAGGACGATCTCAGTGTCAAGGTTCAGGGCAATTATCTTGAGATCAGTGGATCTCAAAAGTCTGATGGGCCGGAAGGCTATACTGCGCTCAGGGTTGAAAGAACAGCGAAAACATTTACCCGAAGCCTCACCCTGCCTGCAGACGTTGACACCGGCAAGGTAGAGGCAAAGATGGCAAATGGTCTGCTGACCCTCACCCTTCCAAAGGTAGAGGCTGTAAAGCCAAAGCAGATCACAATAAGCTAAGGTCTTACTAATGGCGATTTAATTGCACGTATTAAGGAGGAGCTTCTCATGGGTGAAAAAACAGGTCTTGTAAGAAAGGAAGAATTACTGCCTGAAAAAAGGCGCGAAATAACAGCGGTAGTACCCCTTGTTGATATTTACGAAAATGACGATGAGATTCTACTGTATGTGGATATGCCAGGCGTAGATAAGAAAGATATTACTGTGGAGATAAATAACGGCCAGCTGACTCTAAGTGGTTTGCGGAACCTTGAAACCAAGGGATCTGTCCAGTGGGAAGAGTTTGGCGATGTTGAGTTTCAACGGACATTTTCAGTTCCCCAGACCATTGATATGGAGAAAGTCAATGCGAAATTGGAAGATGGTGTCCTGCATCTTCACCTGCTGAAGTCGGAGGCGGCCAAGCCACGACAGATTGAGATCAAGGTTGCTTAAAAAAAGATTTTCAAAAAGCACTGCCCCCATCTGTCAGGTGGGGACAGTGTCCCTGGAAATAGATCATAGAGAGTAAAATAAAACTGTGGGATAGAATCCAACGGGGAATGGAAGCCGGTTTTGATGCGACCATTTCTGCGGTTCACACCATCGCCCATAGAGCTGGGGAAGGTATAGAGCACTCGTCTGAGAAAGGTGTTATGACCGTCAAGATGCCACGCAAGGCCTTGTCGAAATCCGATGTGAAACAGATTGAAATTAGATAAGGGAAATGGCCGGGGCGTTGGAAATTATTTATAAAACAAGAAGGAATGTTTTGGAGTTTAACATTTTGATTGAGCTGCGTGGAAAGTTCCACTTTTTTGAAAGTTTATTTACGTACCAGACAAAGGAGGAAAAATTATGTTTGATTTAATTCCCAGACGCAAACGCCGTGGCAAGGATGTGGTCAGCTTCAGGAATGAGCTGGACAACCTGTTCAACCATTTCTTTGAAGTGGACACCCCCATTCATCGGTTCTTTGGTGAAGAGGATTGGACGCCCCGGGTGGATTTACAGGAAGGGACAAAGGAGATCACGGTAAAAGCCGATCTGCCGGGATGCGATTCCGAGGATATCAGCGCCACCCTTGACGGACGATTTTTAACCATCAAAGGTGAGAAAAAGCAGGAAAAAGATGAAAAAAAGGGCGATTACCATCATATAGAGCGCAGCTACGGTTCTTTCACCCGAACCCTTACCCTGCCTGCAGAGGTAGACCCTGAAAGCATTGATGCCTCATACAAGAAAGGGGTTCTGACCCTTGTGCTCAAGAAGACCAAACAGGAAGATACCGGTAAAAAAATCGAAATTAAAACAACCTGATTTTCTGAAACTTCCGGTGGCGAGGCTCTGATACCCAGCCACCGGAACACAAAATCTACATCAGAGAAGGGGGGGATCGGTGTTAGAATTTACATTATACCCCTGTTTGCAGCCATTTTTTGTTTCGATATTGTCAATATGTTACCGTTTAGATATCGTCAATACTCTATAGAGGAGGTGTCCAAATGGGAAACGGCGAACAAGAAACCTTTGAACGATTGCTGCAGTATGCGGGCATCACCATCAACGGTGATCGCCCCTTTGATCCAAAAATACACAACAAAGAGGTCTACCGCAGGGTCCTGAGTCAAAAAAACCTTGGCCTTGGCGAATCCTACATGGAAAAATGGTGGGACTGCAAGGCAATTGATCAGTTCATCGCAAAGATCCTGCAGGCAGACCTTACCAGGCACTTGAAAAAAGACTGGGCTACGGCCATGGAGATGTTCAAAGCTGCGGTTTTAAACCTCCAGCAGCCGAGTCTGGCATTCGGGGTTGGAGAAGCCCATTACGATATCGGCAATGACCTGTATGAGAGAATGCTGGATAAGAGAATGCAATACTCCTGCGGATATTTCAAGGAAACGGACGAGCTTGAAGAGGCCCAGCGGGCAAAGCTTGACCTTATCTGCAAAAAACTGCTGCTGGAACCGGGAATGGAGATCATTGAATTCGGCTGCGGGTTTGGCGGATTTGCACGATTTGCCGCTGAAAATTACCGAGTCAACGTAACCGGTTACACTGTTTCAAAAGAACAGGCAAAATTTGCACAGGAATACTGCAAAGGCCTGCCCATAACCATCCTGCTTGAAGATTACCGAAAAGCCCAGGGCCAGTATGACCGAGTCGTATCCATCGGTCTGATGGAGCATGTGGGGTACAAAAACTATCGAACCTACATGATGCTTGCCAACCGACTGCTCAAGGACGACGGAATGGTCTTTATCCATACGATTGGCGGGAACACGAGCAGCATTACCGCCAACCCATGGACCACAAAGTATATTTTTCCAAACGGCATGCTGCCGTCCATGGCACAGCTCTCAAAATCCATGGAGGGAATTTTTGTCGTCGAAGACTGGCACAATTTCGGCGAATATTACGACCGGACACTAATGGCCTGGCATGACAACTTTGTCCGGTCCTGGCCTGAGATCAAACAAAATTACACCGAATCCTTTTACCGCATGTGGAAATACTATCTGTTAAGCTCGGCAGGGGGCTTTCGCGCAAGAAGTATGCAACTGTGGCAGATCATCATGACCAAACCGGGACGACCCGCCCCTATCACCCGAATTTCGTGAGGAACGTAAATATTCGGGTTACTAATTATTGACACCTTCCGTTTATTAATTAAGGATGAGATAAGTACCAATTCGTGTGCATATACCTATAGCATCGTGCTGATAGAGGGTGTGTTTAAATAAACGACACAAAATTTGCATAGCCCTTGAACACGGGAAAAAACCAAATAACCCACGGGACATCGTCTATGGAAGCTGTAACACTCGCCTGCAATATCCTCGGTGGTCTGGTTCTGTTCATGTTCAGTATCTCGATGTTAAGCGATATCATGAAGAAAGTCGCCAGTATCCGTCTAAAAACAATCCTGGGAAAAGCCACAGCAAACCCCCTCAAAGGCCTGTTTGCGGGAACGATTGTCACCTTTCTGGTCCAGAGCTCAAGCGTAACAGTCCTCCTGCTGCTCGGCCTGGTCAATGCCGGAGTCATGAATCTGAGACAAGCCGTATATGTCATTCTCGGCTCAGAGATCGGAACCACAATCACCGCCCAGATCGTGGCCTTCAAAATTACCGTGTTCTTTTTTCCCCTTATCATAGCCGGTTTTGTCCTGCGCGCCGCATTCCCAGCCAGGGAGAACCTTAGAAACATTGGTGAGGCATTGTTTTGTCTCGGTTTGGTATTCCTGTCCATGAAGATCATGTCTGACGGAGCCAAACCAATCAAAGATTATCCGCTCATAATGGATGTGATTGTACAGTTCGGCAGATTCCCGCTCTACGGAATTATCATTGGCGCGATCTTTACCACAGTCACCAACAGCAGTTCGGCGACGACAAGCCTGGTCATCGCCATGAGCATGGAAGGAGTGGTTGATCTGACAACAGGCATTTCCCTGATTATTGGTGCAAATATCGGAACCTGCGTTTTGGAACTTATAGCCATTGTTGGAACAAATATTTCAGCCAAACGAACGGGGATGGCACAATTTGTCATAAACCTTATGGGAGCCTTGTTGATATATCCCTTTATCTTTCCATTTTCAGAACTCATCGCCTCCACTGCCCAGGATATTCCCAGACAGATAGCGAATGCGCATACGGTATTCAATGTGGCTGTCAGTTTTATATTTCTGCCTTTTACTTCAGCCTTGATATTCATATTAAAGAAAATTATCCCGGGAGAAGATATCAATGTGACGGAAACTTCACGGGGACTTGATGAAAATATCCTGAAAGTGCCTGCGCTGGCTCTGTACCAGGCGGAAGAAGAACTTCGTAAAATGGCCTTCCTTACCGAAGAGATGCTGAAACTGGCCAGGGCGGCATTCTTTGCAGGCGACAAAAAAGCCGGAGAAACCGTCACGAAACATAAGAAAACCGTCGAAGCAATGCACTACAATCTTACTAACTATATAGGCAAAATCACTGTGTTACTGCTATCCAACAGAGATATATCAAGAAGACGAGCCATTTCCCGTTCCTTGGCTGACATTGAACGGATTGCGGATTTGGCTAAAAATCTCGCTGAATATGCGAAACAAAAAGAAATTGTTTTCTCGGAACCGACAAAAAGAAAACTCGAAAAGATCTTTAATAAAACTGTCAACGTTTACAGTGCTGCTGTTCAGGCGCTCAAAAGAAAGCGTAAGGCAGTGATAACAAATGCGACTCGCCTAGAGAATATGACCGACTCGTTTGAACCGGACTATAGCAAAAAACATTATGGCCGGCTGAAACAAAGAAAGGGTATAACCGGTCTGGATCTCTTTTATCCCGTAGTGTTAAGGGATCTCGAACGGATTGGAGATCATTCGTACTATATAGTCGAGCACTTCAACGACCTCTGATTCACAGGCAATGATTTATCCCTCGCTCCACCCGTGCCGGTTATAAGGTAAGGGTAATACCGATACCTGGGGGAGATGAAATTCTTAAGGAAATTTCCGGGCTCATGATTTTGGGTCAGGTAATTACAAAGGAAAAGTCTATGATTCTAAAAAAACCTCCCCCCCGAATTCTGATTGTGACCCCTGAAGTCACCTATCTTCCCGACAACATGGGAAACATGTCCAACTACTCGGCCAAGGCAGGCGGCCTTGCCGATGTTTCAGCGGCCCTTATTTCGGCATTGTTTGACCTGGGCGGTGATGTCCATGTGGCCCTTCCCGATTATCGATCGATCATCAACGGGTATCTGCCCGATTTTTTCAACAAGGAGCTTTATAGAATCAAGGCACGGCTTGAGGATGAACGTATTCACCTTGCCGAAGACAGGATTTTTTACTATTTGACCCATGTGTATTCAGGTTGTTCAGACACCAACATCAAGGTCTCCCTTGCCTTTCAGAGGGAGGTGGTGAACAACATAATTCCCCGGGTAAATCCCGACATCATTCATTGTAACGACTGGATGACGGGCCTTGTGCCTTCCATGGCAAGGCAGATGGGAATCCCCTGCCTCTTTACGGTTCATAACATACACACTGTTACGGCCACCATGGCCGAAATAGAAGACCGGGGAATAGATGCGGCATCATTCTGGAAACAACTCTATTTCCGGTATCCACCTGGCAGCTATGAGATGGCGAGAAACATAACGCCGGTGGATTTTCTCACCTCCGGGGTGTTTGCCGCCCATTATGTGAACACGGTGAGTCCCACTTTTTTAAAGGAGATCATCGACCATCGCCACTCGTTTGTGGAGCCTTGTTTGCGCCGGGAACTCGCCAACAAGTGGGATGCCGGGTGTGCCGACGGGGTGCTCAACGCCCCTGATCCTGATTTTAATCCTGCCATTGACGAGATGATCCCCCACAACTATGGTCCCAAGAATCACAGGGAAAAGAAAAGGCTGAACAAACTTTACCTCCAGGAAGCCCTGGGGCTTGAGCAGGACGAAAACGCTCCCCTGTTTTTCTGGCCTTCCCGCCTTGACCCGGTTCAAAAGGGGTGTCAGCTCCTTGCAGATATCGCCTATGCCATGATAGATCGTTATTGGAAGGAAAATCTTCAGATGGTGTTTGTGGCAAGCGGTAAATTTCAGCGTTGCTTTAATGATATTGCCGATTTCCACGGCATCAAAAACAGGATGAGCGTCAACCCTTTTAGTGAAGGCCTCTCCCGCCGGGCCTTTGCCGGGGCTGATTTTCTTTTTATGCCGTCTCGTTTTGAACCCTGTGGTTTACCCCAGATGACCGGCTGCATATATGGCACCCTTCCCATTGTTTACAATACAGGAGGTCTCCACGATACAGTTAAGTCCCTTGATCTTTACAACAACAGGGGCAATGGTTTTGTGTTTGACCACCATGATTCAAACGCCCTTGCCTGGGCCATTGACCAGGCCATGGAGTTTTACCGTCTTGATGGGGATGTTAAAGAAGAGCAGATCCGTCGCATCATGACCCAGGGAGTGCTTGAATTTAACCATGCAGCCTGTGCTAAAAAATATATAGGGATCTATGAAAAAATGTTGCAAAGACCCCTTTTCTCCTGACACGGAAATATTCATGGAGGGGGCTTCCAATGTCACCTCCATTCACATTAGGGAGGAAGATGTGTTTGAGACCCTTTTGAAAATGGCCTTTGAAGAAGATCTGGGAACCCGGGGAGATGTCACCAGTGACGCTATCTTTGATGATCAGAAGGATGTTTACTGGTTGGTGGCAAAAGAGACGGGGATTCTCTGCGGTGTGGATTGTTTTGAAAAAGCCTTTGCCTATATTGATGAAACCTGCCAAATTAAGTGGTTCTTTACCGATGGGGAGAGGTTGAGATCCGGTGATGGTGTAGCCCGAATCTCCGGATCCATTCGAAGTATTTTACGGGCGGAGCGGGTGGCTTTGAATTTTATTTCTCATTTAAGCGGTATTGCCACACGGACCCGGGAATATGTGAGTGAATTGTCCGGGAAAACAAAATTGCTGGACACCCGGAAGACATTGCCCGGATGGCGCACTCTACAGAAATATGCTGTGACCTGCGGTGGCGGGATCAATCATCGCATGGGACTCCATGACATGGTAATGATCAAGGACAACCACGTTGATGGGGCAGGGGGCATTACCGCTGCGGTTAATAAGGTTCGCCGTAAATGGGGAAATCAGTTCAAGGTGGAGGTGGAAGCCCGTAACCTTAGGGAGGTAACCGAAGCCATATCAGCGGGTGCAGATGTGATCATGCTGGACAATATGGATATTCCCACCATGACCCGGGCCGTGGCATTAATCAATGGCCGGGCCGAAACAGAGGCGTCAGGTAATATGAACCTTTCACGCATGGGACCGGTATCCCTCACCGGTGTGGATTATATATCCGTGGGGGCTTTGACCCATTCTGTCACTGTGTTTGATTTTTCAATTAAAAAGATCTTTGCCTGATACTCGATGATCCCACCTTTCCAGGGCGATTGGGGAAAGCGGGATCAGGAAAACTTGAGGATAGCAAAAAAATGAACGATGATGCAGTAAAAATAAAACACCGACTGGGAAACCGTCTGGTCATTCCGGCCCATCATTATGAGTTGGATGAAATTGTCGAATTGGCTGATTTTCTGGGAGATTCATATAAGCTGGCCGTGGATTGTTCCCGGACCAAGGCGGAATATATTGTTTTTGGTGGGGTGAGTTTCATGGCCGAGGGAGCGGCTCTCCTGGCCGGTCCCGACCAGAAGGTGTTGATACCCGATCCCCAGGCCGGGTGTCCCATGGCGCAGATGATCACGGCTCCCCAGGCAAAAGCTGTGTATGAACATCTTTCCACCTGTTGTGACCGTAGGATCATTCCCATTGTATACATTAATTCCCATGTGGATATGAAGGCCTTTTGCGGTGTCCATGGCGGCACCGTATGTACCAGCTCCAATGCTTCAAAAATTGTTAAACGGTTTCTGGACGATGATAAATCCGTGTTTTTCTCCCCGGATTATAATCTGGGTATTAATACGGCCAATGATCTGGGCATTCCCCGTCATGAGGTGGTAACCGTGCGAAGGGACGGTACCCTTGAAGGGGATGATCCTTCATCGGCAAGGCTGTTTCTGTGGGACGGTTTCTGCTATGTCCATAAAACCTTCACCCTGGACGATATCACCCAACTGCGCTCAAGCCACCCTGATATCCAGATCATAGTGCACCCAGAGTGTGAGGAAGAGGTGGTAACGGCCTCGGATTATGCCGGTTCCACCGCCATGATTTACAACACCGTAAAGAATGCCGCCCCCGGAACCGTCTGGGGGATTGGCACAGAGTACCGATTTGTGGCACGCATGGCAGAGACATTTTCCGATAAAACCATCATTCCCTTAAAAAAGTCCATCTGCCATGACATGAGCCGGATTACCCTGGAAAAACTCACGGCCTCCCTCAGGTCCATTGAGACCTTTACCAGGGGGGAAGGCCCTCTGATCCACCCGGTTACCGTTCCTGAGGCATTGAAAAAAGACGCCGGAACGGCATTGCAGCGAATGATTGATATTGTTGAGGCAGCCTGATGGAACATGTTTATGATGCCGTTGTGGTGGGTACGGGAATTGCGGGACTTTCAGCGGCCATCATGCTAAAGGAGCATGGGCACGACGTGGTGGTTCTGAGCAAGGCGGACAAGGCTGAAGATACGGCAACCAATCTGGCCCAGGGCGGCATCATTGCCTGGCATGAAACCGATACCTCAAGATTGCTGGAAGCGGACATTCTGCGGGCCGGATGTGGATATAACCTACTATCTGCCGTGCATCTCATTGCGGAAAAAGGGCCTGAACTGGTGTTTGATTTTCTCATTGACAAGGTGGGAATCGAATTCTCAAAAACAGAAGAAGGAAAGCTGGATTACACGGAAGAGGCGGCCCACTCCCGGCGGCGCATTCTCCATTTTTCGGATCACACCGGAGAAGAGATTCAACGGGCACTCATTGCCTATGCCGAAAAAATCAATTTGACCATTTTAACGGGTCATACGGCCATTGATCTCATCACCAACAATCACCATTCCCGGGATACCCAGGAGATTTACCGTCCCTGTGAGGTGATGGGCGTCTATGTGCTCAACAGTGAACAAGACCGGGTGGAGACTTTTTTTGCCCATAAAACAGTGTTGGCCACAGGGGGGGTGGGAAATATTTACCAGCACACCACAAATCCCATCTCCGCCACAGGCGACGGGCTCAGCATGGCCTATCGGGCCGGTGCGGACATCATCAATGCTGAATTCATGCAATTTCATCCCACCTCGCTGTTTCACCGGGATATCAAACGCTTTCTCATCTCAGAATCCCTCCGAGGGGAGGGGGCTCAGCTTGTGGATCACCAGGGCCGGCGGTTCATGGAAACCCATTCGAACTTGGGTGATCTTGCCCCCCGGGATGTGGTGGCCCGGGCCATCTACGAGGAGATGGCCCATGCGGGCAAAGAGTTCATGTTTCTGGACATTGCCTCCCACTATAAGGGTGATACCCCCATTCCCGAAAGGTTTTCTAAAGTTTATCATACCTGTCTCAAGGGGGGGATCGATATCACAAAGGAACCCATTCCCGTGGTGCCGGCAGCCCACTATTTTTGCGGGGGTATTAAGGTGAACCGCTTTGGCAGGTCCACCCTTTCCCACCTTTACGCCATCGGCGAAACCAGCTGCACCGGGGTGCATGGGGCCAATCGTCTGGCATCCACCTCCCTCCTGGAGGGGCTTCAGTGGGCAAGGCAGGCGGCGGATCATATTCATCAAGATTTTACCGAAATCAATGGAAAACGACTGACCCAGATTCCAGACTGGCACTCCCCCAGTCAGGTGGAAGATTTTGATCCGCTTCTTTTCCACCAGGACTGGAAGGTGATTCAGCTGACCATGTGGAACTATGCCGGGATTGTAAGGAGCCGACGGGGGCTGGAACGGGCCCGGTCGGATTTGAACTACCACGCCCACCGTATCATTAAATTTTACCGATCAGCGCGGTTGAACCGCCAGATCATAGAGTTGAGAAACGGGGTGGAAACCGCTTTTATTATTGTCAAGGCAGCCATGCGCAATAAACAGTCCATTGGGTGTCATTATGTTACCAATTTTTGATTACAGGATATTCCTTTGGGTAAATCTACCTTTATCATCTTTTTGAACCAGCAGAAGTTCCTGGGATATATGGGGATGGCCAACCGGGATAACAAGTCTGCCGCCGGGCTTGGGCTGTTATAGGAGAGACTGGGGGATATGGTCAACGGCAGCCGTGACGATAATTCCGTTAAAAGGGGCATGTTCCCGTCATCCCAGGGAAGCATCTCCCTTGCGTATTTCAACATTATCGTAGCCGAGTTTTTTAAGAGGCTGTTCCGTTTTCAGTGCAAGGAATGGTACTATTTCAATACTGTTGACTGTCTCTTCTGAAATGAAACAAGCATTTTTTGAGCATCAGTCTCATCAACATCATCCCAGTGCTGGTAGGCAGAGGCTACGGCAAATTGCGATCCACTGCGTATGTTTGCACAATATAGTGCATCAATTTCGTTCATTATCTGCACAAGGGATTCCTCATGGGCAGTAGGCACGGCAACTATTATTTTCACGGCACCGCTATTGCGTAACGCCTGGACAGCTACGCGCAGGGTGGAACCAGCGGCTATGCCGTCATCCACGATTATGACAGGTCGATGCTGCAGATTAGACCACGGCTTATCACGACAAAAGAGTTTGATCCGTCGTCGTACTTTGCCCAGGGCCTCCTGGGTTTGCTGCTCTACGGTCGATTGATCCAGTCTATAAACGTCAACATATCCCTGGTTGATCCAGACTGACCCATCAAAACCAACGGCACCGAAACCAGCCTCTGTAGTCCAGGGGAGTAAAATTTTGCTTACTACAGCTACGTCAAGAGAGAGGTTGAGAGACCCGGCAACCTCGACGGCAACCGGCAGACCACCGGAAGGAACGGCAAGAACCAGCGCCTTGCTATCCTTCCATGTATGCAGCATATCTGCCAATACCTGCCCGGCATGTCTTCGATTCCGAAATACGCCTGTTTTCTGGCGTAACTCTGGTATCTCATAGAGTTTGCTGTCCATGACCTCACGATAACCTAAAGTGAACCCAATATCAAGATCGATTTTTCCTGGTAACGGTAACTCGTAGATTGTCACCCGTCCACTCTTTGCCCAACTTCGTCTATCTCCCTGGGCATTCAATCACCCGGCCCGTTCCGACCACCTGCCCGGCTCTTCAGCAACATCAAGATCGATAGCATCATCCATGTGGGGGCTCCCCTTGTGGGTGCCCTTGCGGGATAGAGGTGGAGATTGAAGATTCCTCTTGACACAGTAAGGTGGTAGTTTATAATAATTTGTATGGTGCTAATTTTCTAAACCTTTTATTTTTCGTCACTATTTCGCCATCGTTTCGTAGCTGTTTCGTCGCCAGTTCTATTTTTCAACCTTTTTTTATCGTTCACTTTTCATTGTCCGGCAGATGCAACTCAAAAAACAGGAGGATACCATGGAACTTAAACAGGGAGATCTTTTCTGGGGAATGGACAACGACTTTGTAATTAAGGTCATGGATGAAACCGAAAAGAAAAATGTTGGTGAGGGTACTATCCTATTTAAAGAAGGAGAGGCTGCAGATCATTTCTATATCCTGATCAAGGGAAGGATAAAGCTCACCATCGGAGATACGGGACCGGTTGTCTATATGGCAAAGGAGGCAGGCCAGGTAATTGGATGGTCAACCCTTCTTGGCAGGGATAAGTATTCTGCAACGGCAACCTGTATGGAAGAATCGAAAATGTTAAAGGTTGACAAAAAAAGTTTTCTTGATGACCTTGCAAAGGCTCCTGGGAGTGAAGCACTTTTTTTCAAAAGGGTCGCAGAAATGCTCGGAGATCGACTGGTTTCCGTCTACCCCAGCATCGCTTAAAACATTTTAATCCGATCTACAGCTACCCCTCAGGGAGTATGAAACTTAAGGCAATGCTGCTCTTTCGTGAAAATATTGCCTGTAGAGCTTTCTTTGGTTTCACGCTTTGAGGAAGGTCAAAGAAAAAGCTTTAACCACGAAAGAGACAAAAAACACGAAAGAATGGGTTTTTTTCCCAGTATCCTTGATTTGAAGGATGCCTCTCTCTTTCGTGTTTTTTCGTGCCTTTCGTGGTTAACAAGTGTAAGTGTAAATTACTATTATGCTGATATAAAGGATACCCTATTTTTTCTTTTTAAGGGCCTCCATGAGAAGGGCGCCCATGTCTCCCATGGGTTCTGCCTCCTTTTGGGGAGCGGCAAACTGTCGCCATTCGTCGGAATCCTTCATCTCTGGAGGGGCAAGGGAGATTCGGCGTTTTTCCTCGTCGGCCGATTCCACCATCACGGTCACCTTGTCTCCGGGCTTTAGCGAGTCGTAGTCCGAAGGTTTGGACGCCTTGGATATTACAGATGCCGGCAGGAGTCCTGTAACGCCCGGTTCCAGGCTGAGGAATATTCCGAACGGCTCTTTTTTTTCGACCGTTGTTTCGACAATGGTGCCAGGGGCATATTTTTCAAAGATTCCGGTCCAGGGGTCCCCCAGGGCATCCTTTATGCTCAAGGATATGCGCCGTTTCTCAATGTCGACATCCTTTACCACCACCTGGATCATTTCGCCGAGGGTTACAACGTCGTCGGCCTTCACGATTCTCCGGGTGTGGCTCATTTCACTCAAGTGAACCAGCCCGTCCATGCCGGGAGCTATTTCAACAAAGGCGCCGAAGGGGGCAAGGCGAACCACCTTGCCGGTGAGCTGATCCCCAGGGGCAATGGTGCCGGCCTGGGAATCCCAGGGATCTTCGGACAGGGCCTGCTTGATGGAGAGGGATATCTTGGGGATGTCTGCTCCCTCCTTTGCCTCGATTTTTAAAATTTTGACCTTGACTGTCTCATCCTTGGCCACAACCTCTTCGGTCTTATCCACCCTTGACCAGCTGAGCTCTGAAATATGGGCCATGCCTTCAATGCCCGGAACAAGCTCGATGAACGCCCCGTAGGGCATGAGCTTGGTGACGCTGCCGGTGACGATATCGCCCTCCTTGGCCTCTTTGAAGAACTCATCCTGGCGCTCTTTGTTCTCGAGATTCAGAAGGTCCCGGCGGGAAACCACGATGTTGCGGCCCCCCTCCTCAAACCGGGTGATGATGAAGTCAAATATGCTGCCCACATAGGATTCGGTATCTTCAACGTATTTTGTGTCCATCTGGCTTACCGGGCAGAAGGCCCTTTTACCCATGATAGTGACGTTGAATCCGCCCTTGATGGTTCCTGCGACCTTTCCTTGCACCGGGGTGCGGGTATAGGATGCCTCTTCGAGCATGGTTGCGGTGCCGGCACCTGACAGGGATTTTGATAGGGTTATTTCGCTCTCGTTCATGGACACCACGTAAAGGGAGATCATATCCCCTACTGCATGGTTGAACTCTCCATCCTTGTCTAAAAGCTCGGCCTTGTCCACCACTCCATCGCTCTTTGCGCCCGTGCTGATATATACGGCATTCTGACCGATGGAGATGATCTTTCCCTCTATCTTGTCACCCTGGCGGATATCGTGGTTAATTTCTGCATCATAGGAGGCAAACATCTCTGCAAAGCTTGCCTCTTCCTGATTGTCAGATCCATTGTCTCCAAATTCGTCAGCCATCATTTCTCTCCTGAACATCAAAAGTTAAAACACTTTTTTATACAATCCATAATGGGGTGTCAAGTCATATGGTCTCGGCAATGGAGACAGTTCGATCCCCAAGTGCATTGACATAGCTTGCCATCTCATTGTCATACCAGCCATAAATTACGGCAGTGGTCACGGGGATGCGGGCGATTTTCCGGTCAAGGCTCTTGAGAGTTGCAGGATCGAGGCCCTTGACCTGGCCGAGATCAATTTTGATTTCCGCCGTCCTTGTATGGGTCTCATGGCCTTCGATGATGGCGGTGGCCCTTGGGGTACCCACAATATCGGAGGATACGTTCTGCTGTTCGGTGAACATCAGATACCCGTCGTTTTTTTCTTCCGCGGTTTTCTGGTAAAGGCCGTTTATAAGAGCCCTGGTGATGGGCGAATCCTTGGGGGTATCCTGGATGTTCAGCACAAGGATGATCAATGAACCTGAAGCCGTGGGTATTCTGACCGATTCTGCCATGAATCCGATGGTCTCCATCTCAGGGATCACCAGAACCAGGGCCTTTGCAGCACCGGTTGAGGTGAGGATAATGTTGTTCATGATACTGCGGTTCTTTCTGAGATCCTTTGCCCCACTTTGGGGAAGGCGGTCAAGCACCTGCTGGGAACCGGTGGCAGCATGGACGGTTGCCATGGATGCGGACATAATTCTGTCGGCACCAAAGTAGTCAAGCTGGGGCTTCATCATGTGGGCAAGGCAGTTGGTGGTGCATGAGGCGTTGGAGATCAGGGTGTGAATTCTTGGATCGTAATCTTTATCATTGATACCCATCACCGTTGTTATGGCATCTTCAGGCATGGAGTCTCCCTCCCTTACCTTGAACGGAGCACTCACCACAACCTTTTGCGCTCCACACTCAAGATGGCCCCGGACCGATCCTCCTGGAGCGTCAAAGGGGAGGTTGGGGTCGAGAAAACTGCCGGTGGTGTCCACCACAAGGCGTGGGCCGTGATCTTTCCATCCTATATCCCGGGGGTTGCGTTTGTCCCGCAGGATTGTCACCCGTACGCCGTTGATCTCCATGGTTCCAGAGGTCTCGTCAATGTCGGTGATAACCGGCAGAGCTCCCTGACCGTGGAGGAATGAGTCAAGGCGGCCGTAGGTGGTGTCCCTTTCAACGTAGTGGGCGATGTCTTTGAGGGATCTGCCCGCTTCCCTGCCGATATTGACTACAATTTCGTCAAAAAACCCCCGACCCACATGGTGCCATAGGGTGAGTTTGCCGATTCTTCCGAGTCCGTTAATCCCAAGTGTCCTTGAACTCTCTTCGTTCATGGTTTTTCTCCTATAGTTCGTTAACCTTCAGGTAGCCCTTATATATCAATCCCTCCCTGCCGTCCATGCTGATAAAGTCTCCGGACTTCATGAGGGTGTTTGCAAATTTGCACTGGCGCTTTTTTTCATTGCTCATGAGGTTCTCGCAGCCGACCACGCAGGTCTTTTTAAGGCTGTGGGCCACCACCGAGGCGTGGGAGGTGACGCCTCCCCTGGCGGTCAGGATACCGTCGGCAGCATAGATCTCCCTGATGTCATCGGCCACCGTGTCACCCCTTATCAGGATCAGCTTCATGTCGGGCTCCTCCTGTCTCCACCGCTTGATCTCCTCCAGGGTGAAGACGATTCTTCCGCTCATGGGGCCGCCCGATACACCGATACCCCTTCCAAGGTACTCAACTGCGCTCAGGTCGTCTACATCAAAGGATCGGATCACGTTTCTTCCCCTGACGGACATGTCCCTGGTCTGGAGCAGGTAGAGGTCCTTGTAGGCCGGGCTTTCAAAGGTGAATTCCATCTCCTGGGGATCCCAGTGGTTGTCGTAGATGATGGAATGGGCAATGGCCTTGAGATTGCTGTAGAGTACGGGAAATCCCGACTCCAGGCTGATGCCGCTGCCCCGCTGTTCGATCTCCCTCTGCATTTCAGATATGGGAAGGGTTCTGACAAGTCCGGACACCACATCTTCGCCCTGGTTGCCGATGGTGAAATCTCCCCAGAGCCTCAGGGTGTCGCCGGGAAGCCTCGGGCTGTGGGTGAAAAAGACCCCGGAGCCGGACTGGCTTGAGATATTCCCAAAAACCATGGCCTGGACAGTTACGGCCGTACCCCATTCATCGGAAATCCCGATGATCCTTCGATAGGCCCTTGCCCTGGGGGAGTCCCAGGAGGTAAACACCTTGTTAATGGCCAGATAGAGCTGATCAATGGGGTTTTCAACCATCTCGATGCCCGAATCAAGGATCATGTTCTTATAGGTAATGGAGAGCAGCTTCATCTGTTCACCGGTGAATTCCCGTTTCAGGGGCACTCCATTTTTCTTTTTGAACTTGTACATGATGGAGTCAAAGTCGTTGCGGTTAAGGCCGAAGGACATGCCATACCCCTGGAGGAATCTGCGGTAGCAGTCCCAGGCAAACCAGGAGTTGCCGGAAATCTTTGCAATGCTCTGGGCGATCTCCTCGTTGATGCCCACGTTCATGTAGGATTCCAGCATGCCGGGCTGGGAGATGGATGAACCGCTTCTCACCGACAGGAGCAGCGGGTTTCTGGGATTACCGAAACATTTCCCCGTGCTTCGTTCAAGGATGGCAAGGTTGGCCGTAATCTGCTTTCTGAAGTTGTTTCTGGCCGATTCATAGGTGTTGATCAGCTCCTGGCATCGGAACGCCTCGGTGGTGATGACAAAGCCCGGGGGCACCTGCCATCCCATGCGTTTCAGCTCGACCAGGTTGAGTCCCTTGTTGCCAAGGTGGATGATGTGGTGTGTGTGTCGCCTCCTGTCCCCGATCTCGGTCATGGCATTGTTGGGGTCATAATTGAAGAGCTTGTTGAGTAGGGTTTCAGACAGCTTTTCACTCTGGTGGAACATGGTGTTCATGATCCGGTTGAGAAACACATCCAGCTGCTGGAGTCCCAGGGAGGTGACGATCTTGTCCCGGAAGAAGATGTCCGCCACCATATGGGCGAATTTTTTCCTTTCAATCTCCTTGTCTTTGGGCAGAAATTTTTCAAGGATCTGATCTTCCGGCATTTTTTCCATGATCTGGAGGATGTTCCTGCCGTGAATGGTGTGGAAGTTGTCGTCAATGATGTTTTTGACGGCCCGGGAAAATCCCTTGAAGATGTCGATGTACTGGGTAAAGGAAAATTCCCTGATGCCTATGGAGTGGGTCAGAAGCTCAAGCTGTGTCTTCATCCTGTTGGACGAGATGCCGTCCACCCCCAGAGCCTTTGCAAATAGTTCAAGGATTTCAAGTATCTGGGAAAAGGTCGCCTTGGTGATCAGGCTCAGATCAATGGAGTTGATAAGTTCCTCGAACAGCACGTTTAAAATGGCCTCGATGCGCAGCGTAAGGCCCAGGGCGTCAAACTTCGCCTCGTGGTAACTTCCATACACAGACGGGATGTCCACGGCAATGTGACGCTTGTGATACATGTTTTCCCTGACTTCAAAGGTCCGATCGGAGAGGATCAGCTCCTTTAGCTGGGATAGAAAATCGAGCAGCCCGGCGATTTTAAGCTTAAGGTCTGTCTGGGCCAGGGCGTGTTTGAGCTTGCCCGTGTCTGGAAGGTCTTCGGATTTAAGCTGGGCAAGATAGCTGTCAAATTCGATGTTATCGAAGTTGTACTTCTGGTTGAGGAGCCGGTAAAACTCCAGAGTAAGAACGGCCCGCTCCCTGTCAAGGTTCGACGCCCCGTCAACCCGATTGATCATGGTGGTAAGGGTGGACTCCCCTTGGGTCAGCAGATCCTGGGGCAGGTTTACACCCTGATTCTCAAGCTCTGAAAAGATTTTTGTCATGCCCCGGGTGTAGGGTCCGGTCTCCTCTGTTTCATCATAGATCAAGGGGGGAATAAAGGGCCTGAGAACCTGCTTGTCTGCCGTTTGCCAGAATATGATAACAGCCTCGATGAAGTCCACCACCCGGCTGCTGCTCTCCACATGGCTCTGCTTTCGAAGAAAATGAACCAGGGTGTCCTTGCGCATGGACGCCTCGTCAAGCTTGGTTGAGATATCCCTGAGTTTTCCTTCAGCCCCGATTTCGTTGAAAAATGCGGGCAAAAGACGTGCAAGCTGTTTCACAAGGTTGTACACAGGTGCGATTTTTTTGCCGAGAAAAGCGGTGATATCCCTTGGAAAGAGGTCTGTATCCTTGATGTAAACTCCGCCGCAGGATAGAAAGATGATCAGGGCCGACATAAGACGGGCCGACCGCTTGGGCTTCTGCCCGATCAGCTCCATCCAGTTGCGGATGTTTTGAACATGGGTGTCGTTGCCTATAACCTGCCAGTCGTTGCCCATCCCCTTGATGTTTGGCGTGTGGAATCCAAGATCAACCACCTGGTCGATGAAGTGGTTGATTACCTCCACCTCCTCGGTTAGGTAGACGGCTTCGCCGGATTTTAACACACAGTTCAGAACCGTCTGGGGAAATATGCCGTCAAGCTTGCGCAATACGCCAAAGGTCTTGTCGATGATGGCAAGATTGTTCTTATAATTTTCATGGCCTATGAGCCAGGTAAGGGAACGGTTGATGTCCCCCAGGGCATCCTTGTGGATCATGGCAAGACCCGGGGTGTTCATGATGTAAAAGAGAAACATCACCTCCAGGCGTTTGCTCGATATCTCGTCGTCGATGCTCTGGCTGATCTTACCTGGCATCTTCCTGAACAGGGTGGCGATCTCCTTGTATCCGGGAAGGGTGACAAGTTTTTTCCCAAGCTCAATGGAGTATATTGGTTCGGCCAGGACCATGGAGCGCAGCTCCTCCTGCCAGATGAGGAACTGTCGAAGGGAGGTGTCGCTGATCAACCCTTCAGACAGGTTGTCCAGGACCGTGGGGGCAGCCTCTTTTTTGATCCACACCAGGGGGTCCTCGAGCTCCAGCCAGTAGGAGAAGGAAAGATCGTAAAACCGGATGAGGAACCGGTTCAGGATTGCACTGTTTTCGGTTTCCCGGGTTTGAATCCAGGCCTGTTCATGGTTCTGGGGCTGGTCAAGAATTTTGATCAAGAGCCTGGCAAGCCTGTCAGGTTGAAAATAGCTCGTGACAAAAAGATGAAACTCGGTGTCTGAAAGTTCAAGGGTCTGAACGAGAATGTTTTTAATGCAGGGCAGAAATCTTGGCATTTCGGTTGAGGCATCGGTCAGCACCTGCTTCAAAAAGAGCAGGAGGTTTTCAGCGGCATCCTCCCGAATTCCCCGGTCTTTATTTTCAATAATGGCCCTGAAGAAAATGTCGGCAAAAATCTGGACGGCATGGGGACCTTCGGGATGGGGGCGCAGCAGGTGGAAATAACCAAGGGAGAAGCTCCTGGCCTCTTTGACGATGAAATCCCAGTTTTTGTAGGGGTGGGAAAGTTCTTCTAAAAAGACGTTGAGTCTCTTTAAAATGCCATAGTAGTCGGCCATTATTGCCTGGAGCGGTGCGTATCTCGCATCTATGGTTACATCTACATGATAATCCGCAAGGTTAACCTCAAGTGCGCTTGACTTCATTTTTTATAAGAAACTCCCGTCGAAACATCACTGTGCGAGTCTCGACTTTAGAGCCCTCTTTGGTTATCCTGACCGGAACATTCAAAACCAAAGGGGCGAAACATTTAAGAGGGGTCAAAATGACCTCCGACGTTTTGCGGTTCCGGTCAGGATAACCAAAGAGGGCGGGATGACACTAGTGTCCATCCTGCACCATCGTGTTTCATTCCTCGTTGTGTCTGCCAGGACATGGGGTTTTTTTATATGAAACTCCCGCCGAGCTTGCCACCACAAAGGGTGACTGTAAGGGATCGCCCCTACAGTCAGCCACTACCTACTGTCTACTGCCAACCGAATAATACTCCTGACAGGGGTTAAAATCAATGTAATAGGCCCAAAATGGTGGTGAGATCCTTGTCACACCACAAGCTCCTTGATGAAATCCATGAGGTGGCTGAGGTTCATTATAGTCCTGACCTCGTGGCAATGGGCCTTGTAGGTCATGATTTCACAGTCTCCGGTGGTCCAGGTTCGGGCATGTTCCGGTGTGAGCCAGATGATCCTGCGGCAATGTTCCCTCATTTGGGCAAGGATGTTTGCCTGGGGGTTGAGAAAGTTGGAACGGCCGTCCCCGAGGATGATCAGGGTGGTCTTCTGGTTGAGGTCGTTCATGTGGCTTTGCCTGAAGGCCTGGAGCATGCTCCCGTAGTCTGTGGGGAGATTTCGGTTTATAGTCGCATCTTCCAGGGCTCTGTCAATGGCATGGTTGATGGGCAAACTGTCAAACAGGTCTGTCACCTCCACAAGGTCTGCAACAAAAACAAAGCTTTTGACCCTGAAAAAACATTCGTGCAGGGAGTAGAGAAGGGTCAGCATGAAACGGGCACCCGACCAGACTGAACCTGATACGTCGCAAATGGCAAGTATGCTGCTCTTTCTGGGTGGTTTGTTCCTAAACACGATATCAAGGGGTACTCCCTGGAATTTTCCCGAGTTCCTGAGGGTCTTCTTGATGTCGATGGCTCCCCGGTTCTTGACGGCAAACCTTCTTGAGGCCCGGTCCTTGAGCTTTCGAACGAGCCTTTCAACAACCGCCTCCATCTGATTTACCTCCAGGGGGGTGAGGTTTGCAAGGGGTTTGTCTGAAACAAGGTCATTGGAAGGTGCGGTCACCGTGGCCTGTTCCTTGAGGTCGTTTATCTCTTCAGGTTCCCGGGTGGCGAGGTCCAGGGCACGGTCCAGGCGATTCATGAACATCCTTTTCAACGATGCTGAATCCCGGCCCTGGTGGGTCTGATCCACAAGCGTCTCTATCCTGGATCTTAAGGCGTTGATCTGGAGCATGATGGATAGCTTGCTTGAAAGCTGACCCATGTTGGACTTGAAAAAGCGCTGGGCCGGTTCCTCCATTGTGTGCATTCGATGGAGCTGGTGGATGAGGCTCAGGGGATCATTGTCGAGGAAATCCACCAGGGCGTGATCCATTGGGTCCTGGTCTGTGGAGTCATGGTCGGGCCTTTGTCGAAGTTCCTGATCCAGCAGATCAACAATGCGTTCTGCCCCGGAATCAGGAATGTTCTCCTCGTTTTTTTCGACCCGGTTGAAAAAAAGGTCAAAGATGTAGTCAAATCGGGCCTGATCCCTACGGCTCTTGACAAAGTTGGCCCGCAGGACAAGGCGGAATTCGACGGGGTCGGCCGGGTTGACAAGTCCGAGGTGGCGTGCGGCATCGATCACTTCGCCGGTGGAAACCCTGAGGTCAAAGGCCCTGCAGCAGGCGGCAAATCCGGTTAAAATATCTAACATGCCTAGCCCAGAATTTCGTTGACAGCACAACGGGCAAGGGCAGTGTCTTCCCGGTATTTGAGAACGATGTTGAGGGTGTCCGTGACCGTATCCGGGGTAAGGACTTTTGCGTTTAATGCCATGAGGGCCCTTGCCCAGTCCAGGGTTTCGGAGATGCAGGGTTTTTTTTTGAGGTCAAGACCTCGTATCCGGGTAATGGCATCGATCAACTGGGCCGCAAGGCTCTGGTCGATGCCGGGGATTTTCATCCGGACGATCTCCATCTCCCTCTCCTCGGTGGGATAGTCAATGTAGAGGTGGATGCACCTGCGCTTTAAGGCGTCGCTCATCTCCCTGTAGTTGTTGGAGGTAAGAAGGACAACGGGGATGGTCACGGGCTTTTTTGTGCCGATTTCAGGGATGGTCACCTGGAAGTCACTCAACAGTTCCAGGAGAAAGGCCTCGAACTCCGGGTCCGATTTATCCACCTCATCAATCAGAAGCACCACAGGGTCAGGGGAGAGGATTGCCTGGAGAAGGGGCCGGGGCTGGATAAATCGTTCTGAAAAAAAGGCGTCCTCCTGGCTTGCTATCCTTTCGATGGCAACGGACAGGGTGTCGGCATCCTTTATAACCGTGTTGATTCTCTCTTTGACCATCTGGGTGTAGAGGAGCTGTTTTGCATACTCCCACTCGTATAATGCCTTTGCCTCGTCAAGCCCCTCGTAGCATTGGAGCCGTATGAGACGCCTTTCAAGGCAGGTGGCAACGGCCTTGGCCAGCTCTGTCTTGCCTACCCCGGCCGGCCCCTCGATAAGAACGGGCTTGTCGGTTGCAAGGGCCAGGAACACCACGGTGGAGATCTCTCTCGATGCTATATAGTTTGCCCGGGCAAGACCCTGCTGCACCTGATTCACATCGGTAAATACGACAGTCCCGGAATCCTTTGGTTTGAGTATTTTGTTCACCGGTAAAAATCCTTGAAGGCCGTCACAACGGTGTCAATGTCCGTGGATGAGACGTTGAGGTGGGTAACGAGCCTCAGATTGTCGCCTTGGGGGATGGCAATGCCCCTTTGGCCCATAAAGGAGATCAGCTCCCTCGTCCGGCTCTTTATCCGGACAAAGACCATGTTGGTCAGGGCCGAATCCGGGCCCAGGGTAAGTTCGTCAATCTTGCCAAGGGCCTCGGTGAGACGGGCCGCATTATCATGGTCCCAGGCAAGCCTTTCAATGTTGTTTTCCAGGGCAAAGATGCCGGCCCAGGCAAGTATGCCTGCCTGGCGCATGCCGCCGCCGACCATTTTGCGCCATCGCCTGGCCCGATTGATCAGAGCCTTACTCCCACAGAGAATAGACCCCACCGGGGCGCCAAGGCCCTTGGAAAGGCAGACAGATACCGAGTCAAATGGCTCGGCAATGGTTCTTGCTGGAACTTTTAACTTCACAGCGGCGTTGAATATCCTTGCCCCGTCCAGGTGAAATTTTAAACCTTTTGTCCGGGCAAGCCCTGCGGCTGACTTGATATACTCCATGGGGAGCACTTTCCCCCCCTGGGTGTTTTCAAGGCAGAGGAGGCGGGTCTTTGCAAAGTGGAAATCGTCGGGCTTGATGGCCTGTTCAACCTTTCCAAGATCAAGGGTGCCGTCCTGCTCAAACTCGATGGGCTGGGGCTGGATACTTCCGAGAACGGCGGCACCGCCCGCCTCATACTTATAGGTGTGGGCCTGCTGACCCACGATATACTCGTCCCCCCTGGCACAGTGGCTCATGAGGGCCAAAAGATTGGACTGGGTACCTGACGAACAGAAGAGAGCCGCCTCCTTGCCCATGATTTCCGCCGCCAGGGCCTCCAGGCGGTTGACCGTGGGGTCTTCTCCGTAGACATCGTCGCCCACCTCGGCCCCGGCCATCCCGGCCCTCATTTTGGCACATGGTTTTGTTACTGTGTCGCTTCTGAGATCGATCATTTGTTTTCCCTTTACTGCAATTCTCGTTTTGGTTTTACACTAGAGGCAACGCCCCCTACGCTGACATTTACCCCCGCATGAACAGCGCTTTGACAATGTGCTGGACCATGGCCGGGTTCTCCTTTAACCTTCTTGTGGAGTATCCGAACCAATCCTTGCCAAAGGGTACGTAGATCCGCATGGGAAAGCCCCTGTCAAGGATGGATTTCCTCAACCTTGGTGTCACGCCAAAGAGCATCTGGAACTCTACCATATCCTCGGGTACCCCATATTGTTCAATCAAATCAAAAGCCGCATCCACAAGCCTGGCATCGTGGGTTGCAACGGCTGCATAGATTTTGTTCTTAAACATGAACTCAAGGTTTTCCACATAGGCGGCGTTGATCTCCTCGTAGCGTTTAAAGGCAACGGCCGCCGGCTCCACATAGATACCCTTGCAAAGCCGGAAGTTAAGGGGGGCCTCTTTTGAGTGAAGATCCATCATAGACTTCAGGTCATCCGGGGTTCTTTTAAGATACGCCTGGACCACCAGACCCACATGGCCTGGAAATTCCGTTTTGAGCCGTCTGAAAATGTCTATCTCCATGGAGGTGCATGCTGAGTCTTCCATGTCAATGCGGATGAAGCTATTGTAGCCTGATGCCCTTTGGACGATCTCCCGGATATGGTCGAAGCAGCGCTCCTTGTCGATGAGGAGCCCGAACATGGTGGGCTTGACCGAAAGGTTGCCGTTTATTCCAGACCCATGAAGGGCGCCCATGAGGTCAAGGTAGGCCCGGGTGTTTTTTTCGGCCTCATCCATTGTGGTGATGAACTCTCCCAGAAGATCAAGCGTTACCATGGCACCCTGGTCGTTGAGGTCCCTTGCTTCCCTGAAAGCGTCGTTCATGTCAATGCCTGCGATATATCGCTTTGAAAAGATCCATACCAGTCGTTCAGGCAACAGGGGCAGGAGCTTTGCCATGGTCGTGTTCAGCATGGGGTCTCCTGGGCTGCGAGGATGGCCGGAGTTACTTTGGTGAGGTTTGCCGTTCCGGTGAGTACCATGGTCTGTTTCAACTCCTGATGAATGGCCTCTATAAAGGTTTCTACCCCCTGCTGGAGGCCTCCCACACAGGCGATGGAAAAGGGCCTGCCGATCATCACGGCATCTGCCCCAAGGGCCATAAGCTTGAGTACGTCACCGCCGGTCCTGACTCCCCCGTCGGCGAGAATGGTGATCTTGCCCTTGACCTGTTCGGCTATTTCCCACAGAACCCTGGCCGCTCCCGGAGTGTGGTCAAGGACCCTTCCCCCGTGGTTGGACACCACAATTGCGTCGGCCCCGGCCTCCACCGCCAAAAGAGCCTCGTCCGGGGTCATCACCCCCTTGAGGATGAAACGCATGGGGGTTGCATCGATTATTTTCTTCAGCTGATCAAGGGTTTTTGGTGCCACGGGTCTTCCCATCTTTCTGAGGGTTATCAACCCTGCCGCATCAATGTCCATGCCCACAATCTTTGCCCCTGTCTGTTCGGCCTTCTTGAACTTGTCGTTAAGCTCCTGGTCTTCCCAGGGTTTGATAAAGGGTATGCCATGGCCGTCGGCCCTGCGGATCGCCTCAAATCCCGATTCATGGATAAAGGGGGGAACCCCATCGCCTGTACATCCGAGGATTCCCTTTGATCGGCACCCGTGGATTATGCCTTCTATATACTCCTGCTCGGTGACCTTACCGCCCATATTGAATCCGACCCCGCCGATGGGGGCTGCAAGCACGGGCAGGGCAAGGTCAATGCCGAGTAACGAGGTGGTGGTGTCGGGCTCTGTAACATCGTGGATGAGCCGCATGTTGAACTTAAAGCTGTCCAGGGCGCTGATATTGGCCTTGAACGAGGCTGCCGTTCCAATGCCGCCCATGCCCGGAACCTCTCCTGCACAGGCTTTGCCGTCGCACCTGGGGCAGACCCTGCAGTATCCCTTCATGAGCTGCCTTGCATTATCACGAATCTCTTTCATATCATTTTACTCCCAAATTTTATCTGTTTTCAAGCACCGCAGATCTATTATCGTCATTTAATCCCAGGGTCAAGTTTTAACCTACAGCTTGACAATAACTCGTCCCTGCAGCTTGCTGGCCAGGATTAAATCTATTTCATGGTCAAGATCGTCAAGGGTTATCTCCCGGGCAAGGGATTCGAGCATCTCGGATTTCCAATCCCCTGCAAGCTTTGCCCAGACACTCTTTCGAAGGGCCATGGGGCAGTTCTGGGAATCGATGCCCACAAGCCTGACCCCCCTTAAAATAAAGGGAAAGACGTTGATGGGAAGATCCGGGGAAGCCACATTTCCGCAGCAGGTGATAACGCCCCAGGGTTGTGTTGATTTAATGGCTGTGGCCAGAATCTCACCGCCCACAGTGTCGATCACCCCGGCCCACTGGCTCTTCAAGAGGGGTTTGCCGGTTGTGTCTGTGGCCTCGTCCCTTGTTATGGTTCTCTTTGCACCAAGGCCCTTTAAAAAATCATTGCCGGTTCTCTTCCCTGTGACGCCCACCACCTCAAATCCGAGCCTGGAAAGGATGGCAACGCTTAAACTTCCGACTCCGCCCGTGGCACCGGTCACCAGGAGCTCCCCCATGGAGGGCTCGAGGGTGGAGGTTATCTGATCCACAGACATGCCTGCGGTAAACCCTGCCGTGCCAAAGATCATACTTTCTTTCTGGGTCAAGCTCTTGGGGAGTTTCACGGCCCATTCAGATGGTACCCGGATGTACTGGCCAAATCCGCCTGGGGTGTTCATGCCAAGGTCATAGCTTGTGACGATCACCTCGTCCCCCTGCTTGAACTCCCGGGTTGCGCTCTCAACAACAACGCCTGCGGCATCGATTCCCGGTGTGTGGGGAAAATTTCGTGTGACCCCCCGGTTGCCGCTTGCCGAAAGTGCATCCTTATAGTTCAGGGACGAGTAATTGACCCGGATCAATAAATCCCCGGGGGGAAGGGCATCAATGGATAGTGTTCTGACCGTTCGCATAAAGGCTTTTGGGGATAATTCTTCAACCACAAGGGCTTTAAATTCAGTCTGGTTCATTGTCTGACCTCCTTGATTGGGTGTTTTAATCGCTTCCTGCAATGGTAACTTGCGGATAGTCCATTTGGCAATAAAAGAAGTAGATTCGGGTTATTGCAAAAGTGCCAAGAGTACCCCCGCAGCAACGGCTGACCCAATAACTCCGGAAACATTGGCACCCATGGCATGCATGATCAGGTGGTTTTGGGGATTGGCTTCAAGGCCTACCTTGTTGACAACCCGTGCCGACATCGGCACTGCGGAAACACCGGCGGCACCAATAAGTGGGTTGATAGGAGTTTTACTGAGTTTGTTCATTAATTTTGCAAGCAGCACTCCTGCTGCTGTACCTATGGCAAAGGCAACCATGCCAAGTGCCAGAATGCCAAGGGTCTCAAGGTTGAGAAAATTGTCCGCAGAGAGCCTTGAACCGACACCAAGGCCGAGAAAAACAGTAACTGTGTACATGAGCGGGCCTTTGATGGTATCGGAAAGTCTATCCACAACGCCGCATTCCTTGGCCAGGTTGCCTAGCATAAACATCCCGATAAGAGGTGCCGCCGAAGGCAGGAGCGTTGTACAGATCCCAAGTATCAGAAGCGGCAGAATGATTTTTTCCAGTTTTGATACATGCCGCATCTGCACCATCTTTATTTTTCTCTCCTCTTCCGTGGTCAGCCAGCGCATAATAGGCGGCTGAATAATAGGAACCAGAGCCATGTAGGAATATGCCGCAATAGCGATCGATCCCAGGAGACGGGGAGATAATTTGCTGGAGAGAAAAATTGCGGTGGGCCCGTCAGCGCCGCCGATGATGCCGATGGCAGCAGCATCGGAGAGGGAGAAATTAATGCCGGGTATGAAGTCGGAGAGGAGCAGGGCACCCAGCAGGGTAGAGAAGATCCCAAATTGGGCCGCACCCCCGAGGAGGATGGTCTTAGGGTTGGCAATCATTGGACCAAAGTCCGTCAGCGCACCGACGCCCATGAAAATGATCAGGGGAAATACCCCGGTAGTAATACCCACATCATAGATATAGGTCAAAATTCCACCTGGATCGGCAATTCCTGCCAAGGGGATATTGGAAAGAATGGCACCATAGCCGATGGGCACAAGGAGGAGCGGTTCAAATTTTTTGAAAATCCCCAGAAAAACAAGAAGCAGGCCAACGCCCAGCATGAGAACCCGGCCAATCCCAACTGTCCAGTTCTGATTCATTTGCCCATCAATGATACCATAGACGCCGGTGGTCTTATATAGATCGCCGAGAAGCTCTGTAATCGGGGGCAAATTTTTATTCGAGATAGCGGCCGGCTGGTCTGCGACTATCGTTATGGTATTGTTCTCTCCAAGGGCAAGGGAGCTCAAGGAGAACAGTATCCCCAGCAAAAGAGACATGAAAACTCTGATTCTCATAATACTATCCCGATAAAGACAAAAAGCAAGGTTCCCGGATCATCGATCAGGGAACCTGAAGATTGATACCCTGCCGGCTGGAATCAGCCGACACATCAGCCAATGGTAAAGAGCGGATCAGAAGTCTGAACAGTATCGCCCGGGGCAATGTGCACTGCCATGACTTTGCCGGCACAGGGGGATTTGACCTCGGATTCCATTTTCATAGCTTCCATGACGACAAGAGGTTGATCAACGGTTACCGTGCTGCCCACATCAACCAGGATCTTGACAATGTTCCCCGGGGTTGGTGCTTCAACTTCCATTTTTTCAGCCGCCGGAACGGCAGCGGCCGCCTGAATTCCCCCCGCCTCTGAAACAAAAACATTGTAGGGGCGGTTATTGACGGTAATGGTATAGTTGCGTGGTCCGATAGGGGGAGCGGCGGCGGGGCTCGCAGTTTTTTTGGCGGCAGTTTTTCTGTTGACCTGGGGTTCGTCGGTGATTTTACGCACATTGATGACCGCTTTCCCAAGGAGATAATTGAGCCCTCTCTGCTCACAGCTGGCAATGATAAAGATGTTTTCATCGTTGACCGGCAGATTGTTTTCCTCAAGGATCTTGGTGGCCTTGGGAATGCCGGGCTCAAGAATATCAAGAGGATCTTCGGTGAAAACTGGTTTCCCAAGTTGTTCCGAGGCGATTTTGACAATTTCGGGGTCAGCAGGTACCGGAGTACGGCCGAAGTAGCCTAGAACCATGTTGCCGTAGCCCGGGTTGATCTTTTTCCACTTGCCCTGAGTGACGTTGAGATAGGCCTGTTGGAAATAAAACTGGGAAACAGGGGTGACGGAGGTGCCGAATCCGCCCCGGGCAACCGCCTCGGACATCTCTTTGATAACATCGGGATAGAGATGCAGGGTACCTGTATCCCGCATCATCATGGTATTGGCGGTGAGTGCGCCACCCGGCATGGGCGACAGGATCACTTTGGGGGAGACCATTTTTGCTTCGGGTGGGAAGAAGTACTCTTTCATCGCTTTTTCAAACGTATCGGAAGCAGTGATAATTTTTTCGTAATCAAGATCAAGGGTGTATCCCGTCCCCTTCATGGCATGCATCATGGACAGGATATTGGGCTGACAGGTGCCGCCGCTGACCGGAGATTTGGCAAGATCGATACCGGTGGCACCGCCTTCAATCGCCGCCATGTTCTGGGAGATGCCAAGACCTGCGGTATCGTGGGTGTGGAACCAGAGTATGGTATCATCCGGGACAATTTTTCTTGCCGCTTTCAAGGTTTTATAAACCTTCCGGGGACTGGATGTTCCGGAAGCGTCTTTGAAGCAGATTGAGTGGAAGGGAATGCCTGCATCGAGGATCTGCTTCAATCGGTCCATATAGAATTCAGGGGTATGTGCGCCGAAACAGCCGGGGGGCTGCGCCATCATGGTAACTGCGACCTGGTGATTCAGGCCGTGATGGGCGATTCGCTCTCCAGAGTATTCGAGATTGCGGACGTCGTTTAAGGCATCAAAATTTCGAATGGTGGTTATGCCGTGCTTTTTAAACAGCTTGGCATGGAGGTCAATGATATCTCGCGGACTCTGATTCAAAGCTACCACGTTGATTCCGCGGGTCAGGGTCTGCAGTGCAACATTTGGTCCGGCTTCCGCCCTGAGGCGGTCCATCATATCAAAGGCGGATTCTCCGCAGTAGAAGAACAGGCTCTGAAAGCGCGCACCCCCACCGACTTCCATATTGGTGATCCCCGCATCGACAGAAGCTTTGACCGCGGGCATAAAGTCATCGGTAAATACCCTCCCCCCAAAGACAGATTGAAGACCGTCTCTAAAAGACGTGTCCATAAATTGAATAACCTTTTTACTCACCGTTTTTTCCCTCGCTTTAGGATTATTAAGGGCCCATGCTCTTTTTGGCCGTTGGATAGCTTGAGTGTACTCAAGACCATATCGATCGAGATCCTAAGAGTCATGTTTGCACAAAACGTTCACTCTCATACGCTGCGACAGCAGCCGCTATTACTGCTATATCCTCATCACCACTCTCTGGGGCAGCCTCTTTACCGTTCCTTTTATGCAGGGATTTAAGAGCCCTCTCATCGGCAATCGCCTGGAGCTCCCGGGCTGTTGAGTTACGAGTCAGGAAGGAAACGATATTGATAAAGAGAATCATCAGGCAGAGAAAGAGCATGACGGTTGTCATACCCAGGACCATAAGCTTAACACCTTCAAGTATCATTGATTTACCTCGGTAACATTAAACATGGGCTTTTTTTGTGCTTCCATACAACTGACTGTAACGTAAAGTCGGGACAAAAATCAATATGCTTATAGATGTTGTTTAAACTTATGATCGGTAAGGTGCTGGTGGTGTGATCCGTACAGGTTGAAATAATTTGGACTCAGGCTTTCCTTGTTGTCGTTTTTGGTATAGATTCGACGGTGTTTTGTCTGGCCGCAACTAATTTATCTGTTAACCCCGTTGCAGGATTATAAAAATTAATGAACCAGTCTGAGACCACCAATACCTTTTTTCCGATCCGCAAATCCGCCCTGTTCTTTCAAGGGGCAAAGGAGACCTTTCCCCTGATTGTCGGGGCCATTCCCTTTGGCATCATCTTCGGCACCCTTGCGGCAACTGCAGGAATTTCGTTTGCCGCCACCATGGGGCTCTCCATTTTTGTGTTTGCCGGATCCTCACAGTTTGTATGCGTAAGCCTGGTGGCAGCAGGCACGGCATGGCCAATGATTGTTTTGACCACCTTTGTGGTGAACCTTCGCCATATGCTCTATGGCGCCACCATGGTGCCCTTTTATAAGGACTTAAGCAGGGTGTGGAAGGTGGTGCTCTCGTTTGGCCTGACCGATGAGACCTTTGCCGTTGCTGTGAACCGCTACACCCGGATGGCAGGTTCTCCGGGCAATCACTACTACAACCTGGGGTCAATGGTTTTCATGTACTTAAACTGGAACCTTTGCACCCTTCTAGGCCTTACAGCGGGCAGGGCATTTCCTGAAATATCCGAGTGGGGGCTTGATTTTGCCATGCCTGCGACATTTATCGGAATTGTTATTCCCTATCTTGTTTCAAAACCCATGTGGGCCTCGGTGGTCACCGCAGGAGCGGTATCGATCATGGCAGCGGGACTTCCCCACAAACTGGGGTTGATGGTGGCGGCCATTGCAGGTGTAGCCGTGGGCCTTGCCTGTGAGCGGATTTTTTCAAAAAAAGAAAAATCGGCCGAAGGTTAGGTTGAGGCCGGAGAGAAAATAAATTTAGAGGATATTTGACATGGGTATCAATCTTTACGAGATATATATGGTGGCGGGGATGGCCCTTGTCACCTTTGCCATACGCTATATCATGTTTCCCATTTCCGGGCGACTCAGATTCCCAGATCTGTTTGAACGGGGGTTGAAGTATGTTCCGCCGGTTGTGCTTTCCGCCATTATTGTGCCAAGTGTGCTCATGCCCGATGGGCAGACCCTTAATTTAAAGCTGAGCAATCCCTATCTCATCGGTGCCCTTGCGGCCTGTGCCGTTGGATGGTTGTCTAAAAATCTGCTGCTTACCATTGTGGTGAGCATGGTGGTTTTTCTGGGGGCTCAATTGGCCTTTGCTTTTGGGTAACACCTGTTCCCGCCTGTCGGTTGAAGCGACTTTCAAAAAAATATGTGCGCTTTGACACAACGAAAAAGAGGGATGGGAAAGAGAGTCAAGATAGGGTTGCTATCTGTTTCCGAGGCTATCGCCTGTGCAGTGCAATGACCCGTTGGATGATGGGGGTGAATCTTTCCGGGCCCGATAGAATCTCAACTCCTGCGACCCTGACCATATCCTTGAGCAGATGGGCGTACACGTAATGCTGGAACGGGTAGAACAGATACCAGTATCCAATTCCTGCAAGTCCTTTGGGCAGAAAATGCGACAGGATGGTAATTTCACAGGTCAGGCCGGCAAGGGGAGTGAGGCCTATCTCCAGCTGGGCCTGGCCCGGCATCCTCATCTCATCTGCCAGTAGAATAGTGCCGGGCGGAGCTATCTTGAGAACCCGCCAGAAATCAAGGGTGTCTCCCGGTCGGAGGCGTTTGTCCGACCTTCTTCCCCGTTTAAGGCCCGGTCCGCCTGTAAATCGATCCATGAGGCCCCTCAATCGCCACAGACGGGTTGTAGTATAAAATCTTTCTTTGCCGCACAGCTTTTCCAGGGCCGGCCATAGATCCCAGGGGGTTCCCCGGACCTTTGCCCTGAATCCGCAGGTTAAAACGGTTCCGCCTGAATAGGATGAATCTGTGCAATGGGTCAACTCCGGGTACCGCATGGACCCGGCATCTGTCCAGCAGGTGGGCACATCCTGGCGACGGATGTGGTCAAGGGCCCTTTTGATGGCATCTTCGCAGGTTATTAAATCCTGGTCAATGATGGTTGTGATGGAATTTTCGGTACATGTGGTGGGGATGCTGAGCCCCTGGGTCAATGGGCCTGCAATGGCTGCCGGTACCGGGGTGATAATATGAATCCAGAGAGCGGAAAACTTAGGGCTGAGAACCGGCACGGGGATGAGCAGGGGCCTTGGCAGTCCGGCCACCTTGGCAAAGATGTAGAAGAGGTCCCGGTAGGAGACTATGTCAGGTCCCCCTATGTCAAAGGTTCTCCCACGGGTTTCAGGATGTTCGAGGCAGCCTTTGAGATAGCCTAACACGTTGGTGATGGCAATGGGCTGGGTGGGCATGGTTACCCATTTGGGGGTTATCATCACAGGCAGGCGCTCCACAAGATACCTCACTATCTCAAAGCTGGCACTTCCCGATCCAAGGATCATGGCCGCCCGCAGCACGGTAACGGGGACAGGGCCATGGGCCAGTATCTCACCCACCTCATTTCTGGAGATGAGATGGCGGCTGATGTTTTTATGGGTGATATCCCCAAGCCCCCCAAGGTAGATGATGCTCTCCACACCTTCAGCCGCTGCAGCCTCTGCCATGTTCTTTGCCCCGATTTTGTCGGCATCTCGATATTTGCCCTTCTGGGAGATCATGGAGTGAACCAGGTAATAAACCGTTGAGCTGCCCCTGACGGCCCTTTTAAGGGATTCAATGTCACCTATGTCTCCCTGGGCAAGTTGAATCCGGGCATGGTCTGCCCAGTGTCTGGACATAAGTTTCTCAAGGGATCGGCCCATTGCCCTGACGGTGTAACCCGATTCCAGTAGAAGTGGAATGAGCCTGCCTGCCACATAGCCCGTGGCTCCGGTTACAACAACGGGTTTTTGGGAAGGTTGATTGTTTTGGCCGGAAGGAGGCATTTTTTTCCCCTTTTGGGTAAGATTCCTTATACCTGAATGGTTCATGTTTGAGATTATACGGACAACAGAGGAAAGTCAATCTTCGAAAAAAAACACAACTCCCCAGTCAGGGGTTAATGTTTTTGATGTGTTGCTGGTCGCATAAAATAATCGCCCACCAGGCAGATGATGGTCGTTATGATTAAAGATAAGGATACCTGCCATTACCCTGCCAGAGCCATATTTTTTCAAGCTCTTCCACGCATTCCTTCACTCCGCTTCATTTGTTTTAATTTAAAAAATACACGCTGGATGGGGCAGCACATCCATTTTATGGCGTCCATAATAAATCCTTGAGCCTGGTAGATTTGTTGTTGATTCCACCGTCGACTTAAAGTTGAGAACCACTTCCATCCACAAAAAATAAATGCTGGTATAGTGGGTCTCTTGCTCGAAATATTTTTTTTTATCTTGACATAAATTTTAGATTTCGTAATGTTATGGCTTCATGGTGGAGTAATGTGGATGTAGGCTTGAAGAAATTCAATACACAGGAATACGGCTAAATGTTCAGGGGAAGCTCTTTTCATACCATCGATCCCAAGGGAAGAATAATCATTCCGGCAAGGTTCCGGGATGACATACGGGCAGGTGGTGGGGATGGTGTGGTGGTTTCAAACCTGGATAAAACCCTGTACGCCTACACCTTTAACGAGTGGCAGACAATCGAAAAGAAAATCATGTCGGCAAAGAGCGAACACATGCGGCGTTTCAAGCGTTTTTTCCTTGGAAATGCCTGTGAATGTTACTGTGACAAGCAGGGCCGCATACTGATTCCTCCAAGTCTCAGGAGCTATGCAGGACTTGAAAAGGATATTGTCCTTGTAGGAATTCTGGACCATTTTGAAATCTGGTCCAGGGATCTTTGGGCAATGGAAAACGAACAGATGGAACAGGAGCTGGAAAAAGAAGAGGTAAGAGTGGGGATAGCATCCCTTGGTCTTTAACACGAACTCTAAACGGGGCTTTAGATGTTGGAATTTGAACATAGATCCGTCATGCCCCTTGAGGTTCAAGCGTGTCTGGCTCTCAAGGCGGGTGAAACCTGCGTAGATTGTACCCTTGGGGGGGCAGGCCATGCTGCGACAAGTCTTGAGGCTGTGCTGCCCCAGGGAAGGCTGATCGGAATTGATCAGGATCTGGACGCCATTGAAAATGCCCGTCGGGTGTTTGCGGATGATTTGGCCAGCGTAACCATCGTTCATGATAATTTCTCCAACCTCCCGGCCATTCTCGATTCCCTTGGAGTCGATGGGGTGGATGGTATTCTGCTGGACCTTGGACTTTCCCTTCACCAGCTCAGGAGGGGCCAGAGGGGATTCAGCTTTCTGGGGGACGAACCCCTGGACATGCGCATGGACATGCGCACAGAAACAACCGCCGCAGATCTTGTCAATAAGCTCGACCAAGGCGCCCTTGCAGATCTTTTTTTTAAGTATGGTGAGGAGAGGATGTCAAAAAGGATCGCCAGGGCCATCGTTCATCACAGGGAGCTTACCCCGATAACCAGGAACAAAGAACTTGCCGACATCGTGAGAGCTGCCCTTCCAGCAAAAATAGTCCACAAGCAGAAGATTCATCCGGCAACCCGGGTATTTCAGGCCTTGAGGATCGGCGTGAACCAAGAGCTTGAACAGCTTGAACGGTTGATGGAAGCGCTGCCGGGCATCTTAAATCCAGGGGGCAGAATCTGTGTCATATCCTTTCATTCCCTTGAGGACAGGATCGTGAAACAGCGTTTCAGATCTCTTGAGCAGGGATGTACCTGTCCCAGGGATTTTCCAAGGTGTGTGTGTGGGTTTACCCCCAGTCTGAAATCTGCATCAAAAAAGCCGGTTATGCCTACCCCCGAGGAGATTAAGGCAAACCCCATGGCAAGGAGCGCAAGGCTTAGGTGTGCACAAAAGGTGTGAAACCATGGTTGAGTTCCCAGGCAGGGTGAAAAAGAATGCCGTAAAAAAGGAGATAAAAAAAGTTCCAGGCCGCTGGCTGGTTCTTCTTGTGGTTTTTATATGTGAACTTTTTATATACACGGCTGTCAGGGTCGACTGCACGCGCAACCGATTCCAGATTTTTCTGGCACAGGAGGCTCAAAAGAGTGCACAGACCTACCAGCGGGAGTTGGTCCTTGAGCTTGATCGTCTGGGCGCACCCGAAAGAATAGCAAAAATAGCAAGAAGCAGACTCAACCTTGAAATGCCTGACCAGGGGCAGGTCGTTTACATGGATTGATGTTAGCTAAAAGGACTTCAATGGGCAAAGATAAAAACAGAGGAATAGGAATTCGAATAGTTATAGTCGAACTGTTCTTTTTATCGCTCATGCTGATCCTTGGGGTAAATGCCGTTAAAATTCAGATCTTTGACAGCGATGATCTTGCAAGAAAAGCGGAAAGGGAGTATACAGGCACGGTTCAGATCCAGGGTAAAAGAGGAGAGATACTTGATCGAAATCTAAAACGGCTGGGTACGACCATTGATGCGCTTTCCCTTGCTGTCTTCCCGAAGCATCTTGAAAATCCGGCAAAGGACTTGCGGTCGGTTGCAGCCGTTCTGGGAATTGATCCGGTGAAGCTTGAAAAAAAAGTTCCCCTGGATAAAAACTTTGTATGGATCAAGCGCAAGATCTCACCGACAGAGGCAGATGCCCTCAAGGCCCTTAAAATCCGGGGACTTTCCTTTGAAAAGGATGTGGTCCGTTTCTATCCCAACAGAACTCTTGCGGCCCAGGTGATCGGATTTACAGGATCGGATTCAAAGGGGCTCGAAGGGCTTGAGTATGAATATGACGATGTTCTCAAGGGGAAACAGGAGAGGTTCACCATCACCAAGGATGCGGCAGGCAGAAGGCTTGATGCAAAAAACAATGTAAGCGAGACGCTCAGCGGCGGTGGCCTGGTTCTAACCATTGACAGAACCATTCAGTACATCTCTGAGGCGGCCATCAAGGATGCGGTGGTAAGGTTCAAGGCTAAATCTGCAATGGCCGTTGTCATGCGGCCTGAAACCGGCGAGATCCTTTCCATGGCCCTTTATCCTGAATTTAATCCCAATGCTTACTCTGAGTTTACCCGGGAGCGCTGGAGAAACCGGACCGTGACTGATCCCTTTGAGCCAGGTTCGGTTATGAAGGTGTTTCTGGCTGCAGCTGCCATGGAAAAGGGGTATTGCACTCCAAAGTCTATTTTTTTCTGTGAGAACGGCAAATACAGGGTCGGTTCTTACACGGTCCATGATACCCATGATTACGGGTGGCTGACCCTGGGGGAGATTATCCAATACTCAAGCAACATAGGTGCGGTTAAAATTTCTCAAACAACCGGTCAACAGGGACTCTACGAGGCTTTGACCGGATTCGGGTTCGGCAGCCGGACAGAGATATGTTCGCCGGGTGAAACTGCCGGTACCTTGTCACCCTTTCGGAGGTGGAAGGCCATTGACACCGCCGCCATATCCTTTGGTCAGGGCATGTCTGTCTCGGCGGTCCAGCTTGCAGCAGCATTTTCAGCCATTGCAAACGACGGGGTTCTCATGCGTCCTTTTCTCGTTAAAAAGACCCTTTTCAACACAGGTGAAACAGATCAGGTCTTTGAACCCCAGAGGGTTCGCCAGGTAATTTCTCCCTCAACGGCAAAGAAAATCCGGCAGATGATGCGTTCCGTGGTCACCCGGGAAGGCACCGGGTTCAATGCCGCAATCCCTGGGTATTCCGTGTGCGGCAAGACTGGGACGGCCCAGAAGGTTGCAGATGATGGTAAAGGGTATTCGAAAAATCAATTTACGGCTGTTTTTGCCGGGTTCGCACCGGAAAACAGGCCTGAACTTGCCGTTGTGGTCGTGGTTGATGAGCCCCGGGGGAGTCACTATGGCGGTGTTGTAGCGGCACCGGCCTTTAAGAGCATTGTTGCCGAGTCTTTTCATTACCTTAACATTCCCCCGGATGTTGGTCCCGACCCTGTGGTCGACCAGGTGCTTGCAGTGGTGTCAGATGGAGTGTAACCGTTGAAACTATCCTATCTCCTAAAAGATTGTGCCCCGCTTTGGCGACGAAGCCTTGTTCCGGCGTTTGATCCCGGCGCAGACCCTGACATCTCATCCATCCATAACGATTCAAGGGATGTAAAGCCGGGCGGGCTCTTTATTGCGGTGAAGGGATTTAAGACCGACGGCCACGATTACATTGACGACGCCTTTAAAAGGGGGGCCGCTGCCGTTGTCACCCAGGAACAGATTCCGGGCAGGCAAAGGATTGTGGAGGTGTCCGACACCCGCAGGGCCATGGCCTCCATTGCCGCACGTTTTTACAGCGAGCCTTCCCTGACCCTGTGTCTGATTGGGATTACCGGAACCAACGGCAAGACCACCACCGCCTTTATCCTTGAAAGCATTCTCAGCCGGGCAGGCCACAGTGTCGGGGTTATTGGAACTGTGAATTACCGCTATATGGGCAAGAGCTATGACAACAGTGTGACAACCCCGGAAGCCATCGATCTTCAGGGGATACTCTCCCGTATGAAATCTGCCGGTGTCACCCATGTGATCATGGAGGTCTCATCCCACGGCATCGACCTTCACCGGGTGAAGAACAGTTACTTCGATGTCGGGGTATTCACCAACCTGACCCAGGAACACCTGGATTATCACAGAACCATGGGCCGTTATTTTGCCTGCAAACGGCGATTCTTTACACGGCTGCTCACCAGCGGCCCAAAGGCGCCCAGGGCCGCTGCCGTGATCAACCTCGATGATCCAAGGGGGCAGGCCTTAAGTGATGCCTTAACTTACCGGGTCGTTACCACGGCAAAGAACACCTCCGCAGATATCTCCACGGCAGATCTGTCTCAAAGTATAACAGGCACAACCGGGACCCTGAAAATCGAGGGAAAACCATACCCCTTTACCTCGGCCCTTACAGGTTCGTTTAATCTGGAAAATATCCTGTCCGCCGCCGGGGCCGCACACAGCATCGGCATTGATCCATTGGCCATTATTGCAGGGATTGAAGAGTGCAGGGGCGTTCCCGGACGCCTTGAGAGGGTGGAGCCCGCCTTTGGCCGTCATGTTTTTGTGGATTATGCCCATACCCCCGATGCCCTTGCATCTATTCTTAAAGCTCTCAGGGCCCAGGCCGCCGGGAGAATCATAACGGTTGTCGGCTGCGGCGGAGACAGGGATCGTTCAAAACGCCCGATCATGGCAGAGATCGCCGTAACCTTGAGCGATCTTGTTATAATCACCTCGGACAATCCAAGGAGTGAGGATCCCCAGGCTATCATCAGGGATATGGTAAAGGGGATAGACACAGATCTCCATGCCGGGCTTGGGCTGGAATCTGGATCGGAACCTGGGTCAAAATCTGGATCGGATGATTTCAACGGCCACAAGGCCTTTCATGTGGAATCGGACAGACGCAAGGCCCTTGAAAGGGCAGTGTTGGCGTCAAACCCAGGGGACATCCTTGTTGCGGCAGGCAAGGGTCATGAGAACTACCAGATTTTAAAGGGAGGCACCATCCATTTCGATGACAGAGAGGTTCTGTTAGAAGCCCTTGCCCATTTGTACAAATCTGGAGAAGAGTCATGAATAAGCCCATACCCTGGACGGTTAAAGAGATCACACTAGCCCTGGGCCTTCAAGCATTAGAGCAGGAGAACGGTCTTGCCTTTGAAGGGGTCTCAACCGATTCCCGCTCCATAGATGCCCGGGATCTGTTTGTGGCTCTAAGGGGAGAACTCTTTGACGGCCATACCTTTATACCTGATCTTGTAAAAAGGGGCATCAAGGGTTTTGTGGTTGAAAAGAACTTCCCAGGTCAGAACGGACAAGAAATTTCAGACCGGGGGCCTGACGTTGTTTTCTTCCGTGTGGACAACACCTTAACGGCCCTGGGTGCCCTTGCCAGGTTCCAGCGGTTAAGGGCAGGAGTTAAGGTGGTTGCCATCACAGGCTCCAATGGAAAGACCTCCACCCGGAAGATGACCGGTGAGATTTTCCATCGACGATTCAACACACTCACGACCATGGGAAACTTTAACAACGAGATCGGCCTTCCCCTTACCCTCCTTAAGCTGAGCCTTGACCATGAATGGGCCGTGGTGGAGATGGGTATGAACCATGCGGGCGAGATCAACCGTCTTGCCTCCATCGCCCTTCCCGATATCGGCGTCATAACAAACACCGCCGCCTGCCATCTTGAAGGGCTTGGAACGGTTGAAGGTGTGGCAAGGGCCAAGGCAGAACTTTTGCCCCATATCACCGCTAATGGGAGTGCGGTTTTGAATCTGGATGATCCCAATTTTGAGATCCTTGAAACAGCCACCAGGGCCAACAAGGCTATCCGGGATATCTTCTGTTTTACCACAACCGCTGAAACCGGGGATTGCGTTAAGGCCAGGCTGATAGAGGCTCGGCCCGGGGGCACCGGGTTTACCCTTGATTCACCCTCCAACGGGGCGTGGGATGTTCTTCTCCCCACGCCGGGCCTCTTCATGGTCAGCAACGCACTTGCCGCAGCCTGCGCTGCCCTTGCAGCCGGAATCCCCATGGAAACTGTCAAACAGGGACTTGAGGCATTTGAGCCGGAACCAGGACGCATGCTCCTTGTGCCTGGGTTTAACAACACCACCATCATTGACGACGCCTACAACGCAAATCCAGGTTCCGTGGCAGCAGCCCTTGAAACCCTTGAACGGGCATCTGAGGCAAACGCCTCCATCGCCGTTCTCGGTGACATGCTTGAACTTGGAGAGCAGAGCGCAGTTTTTCACCGCAGAATCGGTGCCCTTGCGGCAGAATCGGGAGTAGTGAAACTCTACGCCCATGGTGCCATGGCCTGTCATGTGATCGCCGGGGCCGTTGAAAGAGGTTTGTCCGGGGAGGCTGTCATGGCCGGCTCCCGGGAAGAAATTGTGGCGGATCTTCTGAAAAACACACCTCCCAAGGCCTGGATTCTGGTCAAGGGTTCCAGGGGCATGCACCTTGAAAAAATTGTGACGGGTCTGAAACGATCCACAACCATTGCCCGGGGAGAAGATATCTCTCCCCATGTAGGAAATTAGAATATGCTGTTTCACTACCTATATCCGCTGCATACCGAGATCTCGCTGTTCAACCTGTTTCGGTATATCACCTTCCGCACCATCTATGGAGGGCTCACCGCCTTTTTGATCTGTTTTCTGCTGGGTCCCTGGGTGATCAACCGACTCTCAAGGATGCAGATCGGCCAGTTTATCCAGAACGACGGGCCTGAGACCCATTTTGAAAAAGAGGGAACCCCGACCATGGGCGGAGTTCTCATACTCTTCTCCCTTGGGGTGTCGACCCTCCTGTGGGCGGATTTGAGCAACCACTATATTTTGATAACCCTTTTATCCCTGGCTCTTTTTGGTGCCATAGGGTTCATTGACGATTACCTGATGCAGGTGAAAAAAAGAAACATGGGGTTCACGGCCAAGGGAAAGTTCCTGGTCCAGATCGTGGCGGGACTTGTAATTTCCTCGCTTATCTATCTTTGTCCTGATTTTGATACGAGCCTCACCATTCCATTCCTCAAGAGGATATCCCCGGATCTTGGCCTTTGGTACATACCCTTTGCCACCCTTGTGATCGTCGGCACCTCCAATGCCGTGAATCTCACCGACGGCCTTGACGGCCTTGCCATCGGACCGATCATCATTGCCGGGGTCGCCTATATGTTCTTTGCCTATGTGGCGAGTCACATAAACATCGCCAACTACCTCCAGGTCAAGCACATTGCCTCCTGCGGCGAGATCACCATTGTGTGCGGGATCCTTGCAGGGGCGGGGCTCGGGTTCCTCTGGTTTAACGCCCATCCGGCCCAGGTTTTCATGGGGGATACGGGCTCCATACCCCTTGGAGCCTTGCTGGGAACCATCGCAGTCATCACCAAGCAGGAGATTCTGCTCCTGGTTGTGGGGGGCCTGTTTGTCATCGAGGCCCTTTCCGTGATCATTCAGGTGGGTTATTTCAAGCTCACCAAGGGGAAGAGGGTGTTCCGCATGGCGCCCCTTCACCACCACTTTGAGCTCAAGGGGTGGCCCGAGTCCAAGGTGATCGTACGGTTTTGGATCATATCGATTACCCTGGCCCTCATCTCCCTTTCAACCCTTAAGATTCGTTAGGCGATCTGAAATGAGTATTTCAACCGTAATTAAATCCCTGTTAGAACAACCTGACAAGGGATACGTGCTTGTGGCGGGTCTCGGAGTTTCCGGGAGTGCTATTGTGCGGTTTTTGCGGTCAAAAAATCTTGAGGTCAGGGCAACGGATACCCGCCCCCTGGGGCTGGATGTGATCCTGCCCCTTGAAGCCATGGGGGTAAGGTGTGAGACCGGCGGGCATAAAATGGAGACCTTTGAGCGGGCGAGCCTCATCGTTACAAGCCCGGGAATCCCCCTTGACATGGAATATTTTAAACGGGCCAGGGCCGGGGGGGTATTGGTCACAGGGGAGCTCGACCTTTTCTCCTCTTTCAATGAAAAAATCCTTGTGGCCATCACCGGGACCAACGGCAAGACAACGGTGACGACCCTTGTGGGTGAGATGCTTGGGAAATCGGGCTTAAGCGTGTTTACCGGCGGCAACATCGGAACGCCGCTGGTTGAGTTCCTTGAATCGGGTCAGCAGCAGGATGTGGTGGTTGCCGAGGTGAGCAGCTTTCAGCTCGATGCGGCAACCCTGTTCTCTCCCAGCGTGGCCGTGCTTCTCAACCTTGCCGAGGACCACATGGACAGGTATCCCGACTTTTCAGCCTATGCCGATTCCAAGTGGGGAATTTTTCGGAATCTTTCCGAACGGGGGGTTGCCGTTGTCAACCAGGACCTTGAAATTCCCCCTGGCCTGGAAGGATTAACCAGGACAAATACGCTGATCTTTGGCACGGACGAAAATTCCAACGCAGCCATTTCCTCCCGGATCATTGAGATAAAAATTCCCGGCCAAGATTTTACCCTGGATCTCTCGGCCACCCGCTTAAGGGGAGCCCACAACCGGGAGAACATAGCTGCCGCAGCCCTTGCAGCCGTTCTGGCCGGAGGGAACAAGGTCGGAATCCAGGAGGCTTTGAACGATTTCTCGCCCCTTGTCCATAGAACCGAGTTTGTGGCAGCCATCCATGGGGTGGAGTACTACAACGACTCCAAGGGAACCAATCCCCATGCGGTTCAAGGGGCGTTGCAGGGTTTTGACCGGGTGGTCCTGATCCTCGGGGGCAGAGATAAGGGCACGGATTTCTCTTCCCTCCTTCCCGTGATCCTCCAACGGGTCAAGGCCGTTGTGGTGATGGGAGAGGCGGCCCCAAAGATCAAGGCCGATCTTTGTGCCGGCCTTGGTTCCGACCTGGGCTCAGGCGTTAGAATAATTGAGGCGGATTCCATGGCCGATGCCCTTGAAGTTGCAGCAGGCCTCGCAGTCAGGGGGGACACGGTCCTTCTTTCGCCTGGATGCTCAAGTTTTGACATGTACGACAATTATGGCCAGAGGGGTGATGATTTCAAGGCCAGGGTGATGGCGCTGAAGGGGGAGGAGCAATGAGCAAAAAAGTCCCAAGCCTCCATCCCTTTTTCGGTGAGACAACCATTCTTTTTCCCGTGCTCCTGCTTGTGGGCATGGGGATTGTGATGGTGTACAGTGCAAGTTCGAGCCTGGCTGTTTCACGGTTTGGAGACAATCTTTTTTACATGCAGCGGCAGGCGTTTTTCGCCCTGTTGAGTCTTGGGGTGATGTTCACGGCGGCCTCGTTCCCCTATCGTGCGTTCCAGGTGTTTGCCTATTTCTTCATGGGCCTTGCCGTTGTGCTTCTCGTGGCTGTCCAGGTGCCGTTTCTTGGCCATGCAGCCGGTGGCGCCCATCGATGGATTACTTTTGGAGGGTTTACCTTTCAGCCGTCCGAGTTCACGAAACTCGCCCTGGTTCTGTTTCTTGCCTACTCCCTTTCAAAGAAGCAGGAGATGATCAAGGATTTTTCAGTCGGGTTCATGCCCCATGTGATTCTCCTGGTGGTCCTATCCATTCTCATCCTCATGCAGCCCGACTTTGGGACGGTAATGATCATCGGCTGCATCACCTGGGGAATGATGTTTGTGGCAGGGGTGAGAATTATCCATCTGCTGCTGCCCATTCCATTCCTTGCGCCCGTGGCCTATTTCCTTGTTTATCGGGTGGATTACCGCATGGACAGGATTCTGGCCTTCATGAACCCCTGGGACGATCCCCTGGATAAGGGTTATCAGATCACCCATTCCCTGAAGGCGTTTGGATCCGGCGGCATTTTTGGCAAGGGCATCGGGCTCGGCATGCAAAAGCTTCATTACCTGCCCGAGCCCCACACGGATTTCATTCTTTCGGTCATTGGTGAGGAGCTCGGACTCGTGGGGGTTCTTACCACTCTGGTTCTTTACTCCATAGTTCTGTGGCGGGGAGCGGTCATTGCCCGAAACGCCCCGGACCTTTTCGGCTCATTTGTCGCAACCGGGGTGGTTATCACCCTGGGGCTCCAGGTTGCGATCAACGCAGGAGTTGCCATGGGTGTTCTGCCCACAAAGGGTCTCACCCTTCCGTTTTTAAGCTATGGGGGTACCTCTTTAATTGTGAACATGGCCTTCATGGGGATATTGATGAACATTGGATCAAAGGTGGAAAATGGATAACCAGGGCCTTAACATTCTCATTGCAGGGGGCAAGACCGGCGGTCATCTTTTCCCCGGAATAGCCATTGCCCAGGCTTTTTCAGACAAGGTGCCGGGAACCGGCATCCTCTTTGTGGGGACAGGGCAGCCCTTTGAGACATCCACCCTTGATCGTTACGGCTTTGCCCACACGGCAATTTCCGTCTCGCCGATCAAGGGCAGGGGAGTTAAGGAAAAATTTACCGCCCTGGTGCGTCTGCCCCTCTCCCTGGTCCAGGCCATTGCCATCATCCGAAAATTCAAGCCCGATCTTGTCCTTGGTGTGGGCGGGTATTCGTCCGGACCGGTTGTTGCCGGGGCAAGACTTTTACGCATTAAGACCGCCATCCAGGAGCAGAACACCATCCCCGGGATCACCAATAGAATCCTGTCACGCATCTGCCACGTTGTGTTTACCTCTTTTGAGGAGACCAGGGGTTTGTCAAAGCGGGCCGTTGTTTACCTTACCGGCAATCCTGTGCGTAAACTCAAGACAAAATGTAAAGGAGAAGGGCCGGCCCCTGGGGCAGGGCAGGTGCCAGGAGCGGAAAACAGCCCCTGTGAACGCTGCCCGTCTGGCCGAACCCGGGAACACGACCCGGCTGTTTTTAATCTCCTTGTCACCGGCGGAAGTCAGGGAGCCCGTTCCATCAATCAGGCCATGATGGGAGCAATGGCTCTTATGGATGTCCCGGTGGATGCTCCGGCCTCGATTTGTCTTATACACCAGACGGGAATTTCCGACGAGGCCGAGGTGGCCGGAACATACCGGAGTCTCAACATCAACGGGGAAACCAGGGCTTTTTTCGATGACCTTCCAGACCGGATGGCCGAGGCAGATCTTATCGTGGCCCGGGCCGGTGCCGGAACCATCTCCGAGATAACCCGCCATGGAAAACCGTCGATTCTCGTTCCCTATCCCCATGCCGCCGACGATCACCAGCGCTTCAACGCCGAGGCCGTTGTGAACAGGGGCGGGGCAGAGATGATCCTGGACAGGGAGTTAAGCCCGGAACGGCTCAAGACCGCCATTGAGGCCCTTCAAAACAACCGGGAAAAACGCCTCTCCATGGGAAGGGCAGCAAGGGGCATGGCAATTTTAGACCCGGCCGGTGCAATTGTTGATATCTGCCTTTCCATGATAGAAAAAAAAGGAACTTAGATGTACCAGAAAAATTACCACATATATTTTGTAGGCATAGGCGGCATCGGCATGAGCGCCATCGCAGAGCTTCTTATGAGCCTTGGATACAGGGTGTCTGGATCAGACCTGAAGCTTTCGTCCATTACCCATCGTCTCGCCTCCCTTGGAGCCGTCATATTCGAGGGGCACAGGCCAGAGCAGTTAAATGATGCGGATGTGGTCGTCACCTCAACGGCCATCGCCAAAGACAACCCCGAGGTGGTTGAGGCAGGAAAAAGATCCATCAGAACCATAGCCAGGGCCGAAATGCTGGCCGAACTGATGCGCATCAAATACGCCATTGCCGTTTCAGGAGCCCACGGCAAGACCAGCACCACATCCATGGTGGCAACCATTTTAAATGAGGCAGGCCTTGACCCCACCGTTGTGGTTGGCGGAGTTTTAAAGAGCCTTGGCACCAACGCACGCCACGGCAAGGGCGATTATATCGTGGCCGAGGCCGACGAGAGTGACGGTTCATTTTTGAAATATTCCCCAGCCATTGCAGCCGTCACCAACATCGATCTTGAGCATCTTGATTTTTACAATGGTATCGAGGAGATCAAGGATAACTTTGTCCGGTTCATCAACTCGGTTCCCTTTTACGGTCTTGCCGTGCTCTGCCTTGACAACGAACATATTCAGCAGATCCTGCCAAGGATCACCGCCCGGTACACCACCTTTGGCCTGAACGCCCAGGCAGATCTTGCGGCAAGGGAGATATGCCTTAAGGGCAGAAGGGGATGCTTTACCGTTGTTCACAAAAAGGAGGTGCTGGGGGAGATTACCCTCAACCTCGCGGGCAAGCATAATATCTCAAACGCCCTGGCAGCCATAGCCGTGGCCCTTGAACTCAAGGTCGATTTTAAGGTGATCAAAGGGGCACTTGAGAAAATCGAAGGTGTTGCCAGGCGGCTTGAGGTCAAAGGAGAAAAAAAAGGGATCACCGTGGTGGACGATTACGGCCATCACCCCACGGAGGTGAAGACCACCCTTGCGGCCGTAAGGGAAGCCTGGCCGGGCAAAAGGGTTGTGGTTGTGTTCCAGCCCCACAGGTATACAAGGACCAGGGATCTGTTCAACGACTTTACCCGCTCCTTTTATCAGTCAGATCTCCTGTTTGTGCTGCCCATCTATGCGGCAAGTGAGCGGCCGATAGAAGGAATTGATTCGTTAAAGCTCTGCAGGGGGATCGAGGAGCACGGCCATAAAAATGTTTTGTGTGTCAAAGATTTCGAGACATGCATATCCGTCCTTTCCAGCACCCTTAAGCCTGGTGATCTTGTTCTGACCCTTGGTGCTGGAGATGTCTGTAACCTGGGCGAGCAGCTGTTGGAGATCCTATCATGAATTCGGTAGTAAATCCGGAAGATGAACCCGCCATGACCGGCAGCCCTTCCAGGGCCTATGGCCTGTTGCAGCGGATGTTCTCCCTCCTGACCGATGAGCCCATGGCCAGGCACACCACCTTCAAGGTGGGCGGACCCGCCGATCTGTTTTTCGCACCGGCAACCAAAGGGGAACTCATCGGAGTAATCAAGTGTTCCCGGGAGCTTGGCATAGCAATAACCCTTGTGGGCAGCGGCACAAATCTTCTGGTCAGAGACAGGGGCATACGGGGACTTGTGGTCACAACTAAACGGATGAATAAAAACCTTGCCCTTACCATGACGACCGACCAGGAGGGAACCATAACGGCATCTTCAGGCGTTATCCTTGGGGCTGCTGCACGGTTTGCCATGGAGCGGGGGATGGCCGGGTTTGAATTTTGTGCAGGCATTCCAGGAACGGTGGGCGGAGCTGTGATGATGAACGCAGGAACCAACCTCGGCACCATCGCAGACAGCCTTGTTTCCCTTGAAGTTTTGTCCGGGGATGGAGAGATCAGTACAATAGACCGATCTCAACTGAGTTTTGCCCATCGGGAAATAATGTTTGATTCCCCCGGCTCTTGTACGTTTGTTCTGGGGGCACGGTTTAGAGTCTTTGCCGGGGATAAACAGCAGATTCGAGACCAATGGCACTCGCTCCTTGAGCTGCGCCATGCAAACCAGCCCGGAGCAGTTGCAAGTGCAGGCTGTTTCTTTAAAAACCCGGATGGAGGTATGCCTGCGGGTCTCCTGATTGACCGGGCGGGCCTCAAGGGGCGAAAGTTCGGCAATGCAATGGTTTCAAAGATCCATGGTAATTTTATCGTTAATCTTGGCGGGGCTACAGCCATGGAAATATTGACCTTAAAGCGCATGGTCCAGGACGAGGTGAGGGAGAAATTCAATGTTGATCTCAAGCCAGAGGTGAAAATTGAAGGCGAATAAAAAAATCAAAAAAAACAGACTTTGGGCAACGGATCCAGAGGTTTCGGTCGTTGAAAACGATTTCATGACCGGTCTTGATTTTGTGTTGAAATTTATTTTGCTGATGCTGATTCTGGCCCTTTCAAGTCTCGGGCTGATTCTTGCCCATGATTTTATCACCCAGAATACCTATTTCAACATCAGGAGTGTTACGATTTCCGGGGCGGAGCGTCTCAGCCATTCTGATATACTTTCCCATGCCGGGATCAAGACTGGCGACAACATACTGTCCCTTAATCTTAAAACGGCCCGGGAACGACTCGTTGCTCACCCCTGGATACGGGATGCGGCACTTGAGCGCCAGATCCCGTCACTCCTGTCCATACGGATTTTAGAGCAAAGGGCCATTGCAAGGGCGTCCCTGTCCAATGACTTTCAGGTGCTCCTGGACATGGACGGGCAGCCGTTCAAGCCCTATGAGCCGGAGGACGAACCCCTGACCGCTGATCTGCCCATGGTCCAGGGACTCGAACTTGAATCGATCAGTTCGATCGTTCCGGCTCCCACCTACGGGTTTAAGGGGAAGCTTCACCGGGGAGTGCTGGCACTCCTCGGTATTGACGATACTCTTAACTTTCATGAAATAAGAGCGGACAGGGACCTGGGCATTGAGGTAACCACCGATATTTTTAAGACGTACAGGAGTATGGCCGGTGAGTCTGTTATCCTGAAGTTGGGATTCGACAGGTTCAGGGCAAAGCTTGACGGTGCGCAGCGAATCCTTGATTTCATGGATGCGGCTGCAGACGCATCCGGGGAAGCGCCCGGAAACGTTTTCGGGAACGCCCTGGGCGCTGGAAAAGGGGTGGGCATGATCGATCTTTTTAACATTAGAAGCGTTACAATAACCCTTGCAGATAAAGGTGTTTTGCCGAGTACGACCAAAGGAGGTGTTTAACTTGCAGGAAGAGGGTAAAATTATAGTGGGGCTTGACATCGGGACCACAAAGATCTGTGCCGTTGTCGGTGAGGTGGTTCAGGGTGAAATTAATATTATCGGTGTTGGTGAGTCGCCTTCCAGGGGGTTGAGAAAAGGCGCCGTGGTCAATATCGAGTCAACTGTGGAATCCATCAGAAAAGCCGTGGAAGATGCGGAAGTCATGGCCGGCTGCAGTATCTCATCGGTGTTTGTGGGTATTGCAGGCGGCCACATCCGGGGGCAGAACAGCCATGGAATTATAGCCATCAAGGGCCAGGAGATAAACCAGAACGATGTTGAACGGGTGATCGAGGCGGCAAGTGCCGTTGCCATTCCAATGGATCGTGAAATCATCCATGTCATCCCCCAGGAATTTATTGTGGATGACCAGGAGGCGATTCAGAACCCTGTGGGTATGACCGGGGTGCGGCTTGAGACAAAAATTCACATTGTCACAGGGGCAGTCTCCTCCGCAAGGAACATTGTAAAGTGCTGCAACAAGGCGGGGCTCGACGTATGCGACATAGTGCTCGAATCCCTTGCCTCGGGGGAAGCTGTTCTATCTCCTGAGGAAAAGGAGCTTGGGTGCGCCCTTGCAGATGTGGGTGGGGGCACCACGGATTTTGCCATCTTCAAGGGAAACAACATCAAACACACCTTTGAACTTGCACTCGGGGGGCACAACCTTACCAACGATATTTCCATTGGATTGAGAACCCCCCTTGCAGAGGCAGAAAAGATAAAGATCGAGCATGGGACCTGCCTCAGCCAGAGTTCCCACAACGGTGAAACCATCGAGGTTGCCGGAATCGGAGGGCGCGGTTCAAAGAGTCTTCCAAAGGATATCCTGGCCGAGATCCTGGAGCCCAGGGTTGAAGAGATGTTTTCCATACTAAAACGGGAGGTCTACAGCAACGGTCTTGAAAATTCATTTCCGTCGGGCATAATCCTCACCGGTGGAACGGCTCTTTTACACGGTATAACAGATGTGGTTGAGGGGGTCTTTTCAACGCCGGTCAGGCTTGGAAGGGTCATGAAGGTCGGAGGGTTGAAGGATGTGGTCAAAAATCCTGCCTTTGCAACCGGGGTGGGTCTTGTGATCTACGGCAGCAGAAACGCTGGAGTGGCATTTGACGACGGTGACAACGGTCTGTTCATGCGGCTTTTAAAACGAATGAAACAATGGTTTAAGGATGTTATATAACAGCTGACAGCTGTTTCTTATAACCCACATGTCCTCACGGACACAACAAAGTATGAAACTTGAATTAGGACTGAACTTTGTCTCTTGTTTCAAGTTTTTTGAAGGAGGGGGGAGTATGAATTTTTCCTATGTGGAGAGTGAAAAATCTGCAATGATCAAGGTTATCGGTGTTGGTGGAGCCGGTGGAAATGCGGTCAATAACATGATCGACGCAAACCTTCAGGGCGTGAAGTTCATCGTCGCCAATACAGATGCCCAGGCCCTTGAAATATCAAGGGCCGAACTTAAGATTCAGCTTGGGGTTCAGCTGACCCAGGGCCTTGGAGCAGGTGCCAATCCAGCAACGGGAAGGGAGGCAGCCCAGGAGAACATCGATGAGATAAGGGCCGCCCTTGAGGGCAGCCACATGGTTTTTATCACCGCAGGATTGGGCGGCGGAACCGGTACGGGTGCAGCTCCGGTTATTGCAGAAATCTGCCAGGAACTCGGTATCCTGACGGTGGCTGTTGTGTCAAAACCCTTTTCGTTTGAGGGTAAGAAAAGGGCCCTCCAGGCCGAGGAAGGTATCAACAGGCTGCGGGATATCACCGATACGGTCATTACCATACCTAACGACCGGCTCAGGGGAATCGCAGGCAAGGGCGCAAGAATGATAGATATGTTTATCAAGGCCGACGAGGTTCTCCATCATTCAGTCAAGGGCATCACAGACCTTATCATGCTGCCGGGTCTTGTGAACCTTGACTTTGCCGATGTCAGGACAACCATGTCCAAGGCGGGTATGGCCATCATGGGAATAGGTATTGCCTCTGGTGAAAACAGGGCGGTTGAGGCAGCAGAAAGGGCCATTTCCCATCCGCTGCTGGAGGATATCTCCATAGCCGGCGCAAGGGGAGTTCTCATGAACATCACCTGTTCCAGCGACCTCACCCTTGATGAGATGACCGAGGCGTCAGACCGTATCCACCAGGAGGTGGGTGATGATGCGGAGATCATCTGGGGCCAGGCCATTGATGAGAGCCTGGGTGACGAGATGCGGGTAACCGTGATAGCAACGGGTATCGGCGGCGGCGAGCGCCAGGCAAAGAACGTCCACAGCATTGATTCTGCACGGCCAAAGACCAGGGTTACCAGGGTCGTTGCCCAGGAGGATACCTTTGTGAGGGGAAAACTCAGGGAGCCGACCCAGGAAGAGCTTCAAAATTGGAATGAAACCGAAGAACCGGTAATGGTCAGGCAGAAAAAGGCAGTTGGTGAGGATGGCAGAAACGCATATCGCGGGCTCTCCATGGACAGGGAAGACCTGGAGATCCCCACTTTTTTACGACGCCAGGCAGACTGATATATGGCAAACGAGTCAAGGCAGGGCAGGAGGGAGAATGCCCGCCTTGAAACGGGAAGCATTGTCAAGGGTCAAAAGGGATTGATCCGCACCGCCCTGGTGTATCCCAACACCTACCAGGCAGGTATGTCCAGCCTTGGATTTCAAGCGGTGTACGGGTTGATCAATGATCTTGATCAGGTGGCGGCCGAACGGGTCTTTCTGCCCGACGGCCCGGGGGCCGAACCCAGGAGTGTGGAGAGCAACAGGGGGCTTGCAGGTTTTGATATTCTCTTTTTTTCCGTATCTTTTGAGAATGATTACCTGAACCTGATCGCCATGCTCGAAAGGTCTGGTATTCCCCTGCGGGCTGCCGACCGGAATGAGAACCACCCCCTTTTGGTGGCAGGGGGGGTGGCAGCTTATTTGAACCCCGAACCCCTGGCTCTGTTCATGGACCTGATGCTCCTCGGCGAGGCTGAGCTCTTTATACCTCAGTTCTTTGACGTGTACTCTCCTCGAATGCCAAGGCAACGGCTCTTTGAACAATTGGCTTCAACCGTTCAAGGCGTGTATGTGCCCTCCTGGTATGCTCATATTGCTTGCAGGGATGGTGAATTTGCGGGCATGAAAACACTCAACGGTCATGCCTTGCAAAGGATAAGGGTCAGGCGGGTCCAAAAACTCGAACAGATCTGCACCACCCGGGTTCTCACCTCGGATACGGCCTTTAAAAACACCTTTTTGATCGAAACCGGCAGGGGCTGCCACCATGGATGCAGGTTTTGCAGCGCAGGGTTCATCTACCGGCCCCCAAGGTTCTATCCAGAGGATGTCGTTGCCCGTGCCTTTGAAGAGGCAAAGAAATTGACCCCCAGGGTAGGGCTTGTGAGCGCCGCAGTGTCCGACCATCCGGCCATCAACGCCATTTGCGCCAGGGGGATTGCCGAGGATCTTTCAATCTCCTTCAGCTCCTTAAGGGCCGATGCCCTGACCGATGAACTCATCGCAACCCTCCAGAAATCAGGGGTCAAGACCGCCACCCTAGCCCCGGAGGCAGGGTCTGAAAGAATGCGGGCCATCATCAATAAAAAAATCGGCGAAACAGAGCTTATATCGGCGGCCGAGCGGCTGGTAGGAGCCGGGATCATAAATCTCAAGCTCTACTATATGATTGGGCTTCCCTTTGAAAACGACGGGGATGTCCAGGAGATAGTCACCCTCACCGGGAAGATAAGGGAGGCGTTTGTCCGTGCCAGCCGGAAAAAGCAGAAAATCGGAACCATCTCCCTGAGCATCAACCCCTTTATTCCAAAGCCCGCCACCCCTTTTCAATGGGCACCCATGGCAAAAATCCCCCTGCTTAAAAAGAGGCTCAAGATTGTTCAGGACGGGTTAAAAAAGATGCCCAACATACGTCTTAAATGGGAATCTTTGAGGATGGCAAGGATCAACGCCCTTCTTTCCAGGGGAGGTCGGCCTGTGGCAGAGATCCTGGAGCATGCCGCAAGGAACGGGTGGTCAAGTGCCTTGAAGAATGCGGATGACTATTGCGAGGCCGTTGTCCATACCGAGCGGGATGAGGATGAGGTTTTCCCCTGGGAGATAGTTGACACAGGTCTCAAGCGAGAGTTCCTCTGGCGGGAATACCAGCGGGCAAAGAGCGAAAGAACCTCCCCGGACTGCCCCATGATCGACTGTAATCTCTGCAATCTCTGCCGCATTCCTGATTAGAATTGCGGGACGGTTAACTTATCCTTGACATCAGCCGCTAAATTAAATATATAGAACAGGCTTCAATTAAGCCTAGGTAGCTCAGTCGGTAGAGCAGGAGACTGAAAATCCCCGTGTCGGCAGTTCGATTCTGTCCCTGGGCACCAGATTTTAAAGGGCCTTCAGAGTATTTTACTCTGAAGGCCCTTTTTTTATCGCAAGGGCACCCGCAAGGGGAGCCCCTACAGGGCCGGTCGCATTGCCGTCATTCCAGAGGTCAGGCGGATCCGCCGGCGGTGGTGTGTTGTGCGGTCTCAAATTTGTGACAGTCTCCTGTTTGAGACAGGCCCGTTTGCTGCCCTTTTTCTTCATTGAATTCAGCTGGTTATGGGGGTGATACTCATGTCGTGATTGTGAGGGGTGTCCTGTTTTTGAAACGAGAGAGGGGAAATGTTTTTTTGTAAGCCTTTTAAATTAAAGGGGTTTCTTTTTTTTATCGTGGCACATAACTTGTAGTATAGATCTCAGGAAATAGATTGTTTAAACAGTTATGAACAAAAACAATACACCCGGGAGGAAAGAAATGTTTCAAAGGATGAAGTTGAGTGTAAAGCTGATCTCAAGCTTTGTTGTTGTTGCCCTTATCACGCTGGTGGTCGGTTTTTTCGGCTGGCGGGGGGTAAACACCGTAAGCAGCCATTTGGTTCAAATTGGAGATGTGTGCCTGCCAGGCATTATGAACCTTTTGATTATCCAGCGGGAGGGCGAGTCCGGCCGTGTCGCCCTCCGTACAATGCTCAACCCGAATTTAACCCCTGAAGATAAGCGTCGACAGACCCAGATTCTTGGAGAAACTCGCAAGACTTATGAGGCTGCCTGGAAAAACTACGAAGCCCTGCCCCTTGACCCGGAAGAGAGAATGCTTTGGGATAAGTTTGTATCGGCCTGGAATGAGTGGCGCAGTGGAAACAATGAATTTATGAAGATTATGCAGGAGATTGACCTGCTGGATCTTGGGAATCCCGCCGCCATGAACGCCGCCCTGGAGAGGATTCGCGGAGACCACTATAAGCTCATGGTCGATACCATGGCTCTGATCAACAGGGGAGTCCCCCTAGAGGGGGGGGACGATCACCTCTCCTGTGGATTTGGACTTTGGGCCGCCGCCTTAAAGACTCAGAATCCCAACATTAACAACATTGTTGCCCAGATGGAGGAGATCCACCGAATTTTTCACCGGAGCGTGGCTGATATTAAATCCGCAGTTGCCAGGGCGGATATTGAAGATGCCCGGCAGATCTTCAGCACCACCCTGGAGCCGGCTGCCAGAGAGGTGTTCAACGGTTTGAGATCCCTGCGCGGGGAGTCCCACAAGGCTGTGGCGCTTTTTGACCGTGCCAGTGAGTATTCCATGGTCGAGGCCCGGGAAAAGCAGATGGTTGCCATTGATCTCCTGGGACAGCTGGTCAGGTACAATGAGGACTATTCCGATACGGCCGTTGCCAGGGCGGCAATAGAGTCAAGGCGATCCAACATGATGTCCGGCATCACCATGGGTGTCGGTTTTCTGGTGGCCCTGGCCCTGGGCGTCTTTTTGAGTGTTTCCATCTCCCGGGCCTTGACAAGGATCATCCAGGGGCTCAATGAGGGAGCCAATCAGGTGGCAGCAGGCTCTATCCAGGTCTCTTCGTCCAGTCAATCCCTGGCGGAAGGGGCCTCCCAGCAGGCAGCCTCCATTGAAGAAACCTCCTCGTCCATGGAGGAGATGTCATCCATGACCCGTAAAAATGCAGACAATGCAGGCCAGGCAGACACCCTCATGGGTGAAGCAAACCGGGTGATTCAAACGGCCAACGACTCCATGGTTGAGCTGACCCGGTCCATGGCAGACATTACAATGGCAAGCGAAGAAACCTCAAAAATTATCAAGACCATCGATGAGATCGCCTTTCAGACAAATCTTCTGGCCCTGAACGCAGCGGTTGAAGCGGCAAGAGCTGGGGAAGCAGGGGCAGGTTTTGCCGTTGTGGCAGAAGAGGTGAGAAATCTTGCCATGCGATCTGCGGATGCTGCAAAAAATACGGCCGAGCTCATTGAAGGAACGGTTAAAAAAGTGAGAGACGGGTCAAGGCTGGTTGAAACCACCAATGGCGCCTTTGTTCAGGTGGCTGAGAGTTCTGCCAGGGTGGGGGAAATTGTGTCAGAAATTTCAGAGGCTTCCAAGGAACAGTCCCATGGAATTGAGCAGGTTAACATTGCCATTACCGAGATGGACAAGGTTGTTCAGCAGAATGCTGCAAATGCCGAGGAATCAGCCTCTGCTGCAGAAGAGATGAGCGCCCAGGCCGAGCAGGTGAAGGAGTATGTCGGTGATCTTGTGGCTCTGGTCTCCGGGAACAGGGATCAAGGTGCAGGCCATGTGATGCGCCATTCAGCCGCCCCGGCTTCATACAAACCAAGAGCTTTGGGTAACTCCAAAAACAGTCCAAGGAAGAGCCTGCCTGCCTCTAGAAATAAAGAGATCCGGCCGGATCAGGTCATTCCCTTTGACGATGAGGATGACTTTAAAGATTTCTAACCATTATCTGTTGATCTTGCAGTCACAGGATGCTTATATGGAGCTCGAAGGAAAACTCACCCGTTTGCCCCATTGCTGCACAGGCTTATGTATGGGCGGGTTTTCATTCAAACATGGGGTTTGGATAGCATCCTGTGCTGCATAACGTCCTGAACGGTCGTGTGTCGGAGTAAGTCATGAAACTTAAATCTAAGGTCAATCTCTATGTCTTATGAAAACGTTCTTCGTTTGATGGAACAACTTTCGTGCGATTTTATTATGGCAAATCCCGGGGAAGACCCCCAGAGTGTCTCTTGTTTGCTGCCGCTCCTGAAACAGATTCACACCCAGTGCGTGGAACTATCGTTGACGGACAATGCAAAAGAGGTGTTAAGGGCAAGGAGGCTTGTTCAGGAGATGCTCAAACAGGAGACCCCCGGGGGTCTGGAGAAAAAAATGGGTGCGTTCAGTGATTTTATTTCGGATTTTTCCATACCCGTGGAGGAGCCCGCCTCCTCAAGTCGAGCCCCACTATGCGAGAATTGTTCCAGGCAAGATCCGTCCGCTCAAGACCCTTGGGACAGAATTTTGTCGGACGGGGAAATCCCCATGGAAGATGATGGTGAGGAATCGTTGGAAAAAGAACATAAAGCTTTTGTCCACATGACCAGAGGGTTGGAATCGTTTACATTGCTCCTGGGCGGTGTATGCCCTGAAGAATCGTTGGATTTCGGTGGTATGCTGGAAATCTTTGATGGGCTGATCAAAGTGTCAAAGGATATTGAGCCGGACACTTTTTATCTGGTATCCATTGACTGCAAGGGTTATGTGGAAAAAATGCAGTCGGATCATAACCATAATACAAAACCCCTGGAAGAGGCGCTGATCCTTTTAAATTCCATCTTGAGCCATTTAAAACGGGGGGAGCCCTTTACCTTTGATTATGAAGATGTCCTTGGGCTGCTGGATTTTCATTCCGGTGAAGGGCAAAGTTGCAACTCAGATATACCGGCACCAGGCCCGTCAACACCAGATTTATCAGCAGAAGATACCCCCCTTACCAACCTCCCTGCAGAGCCACAACCCCTTTCAGACGATGATATCGAGATTCTTGTTGATTTTGTATCCGAAGCAGATGAAAATCTTGACACCATTGAGGTTAACCTCATGGATCTGGAACAGGATCCCTCTAACAGGGATATTCTCAACGATATCTTCCGCCCCTTTCATACCATCAAAGGGGTGTCGGGCTTTTTATCTCTAAAAAAAATCAATCAACTGGCCCATGCCACGGAAAATCTTCTGGATGGTGCCAGGGGCGGAGAGTTTTTAATCAACCAGGAAGTCACGGATGTGATTCTGGAATCCGTAGACACGTTGAAGCAACTCATTGCCAGGGTAAGGGCCGGTGTTCAAAATAGGCAGCCCCAGCAGGATCAGGATATAGATATTGATGCCCTTTGCAATCGAATAGAGGCCTTTCAGGCTTCCCTTGCAACTGATGGACGGGAACCCTTGGGGCAGATACTTATCAAAAAGGGGGTCCTGGATCTCCAGGGTCTTGAGCAATCCCTCAAGTCCCAGCAGAGCACCCCTTCTAAAAAACTTGGCGAAATTCTGGTCGAGGAGCAAAGGGCAACTGCCGACCAGGTCACCTCCGCCCTGATGGATCAAAGGGGAGGGGGTAAAAGAATCGATACCCAGGTCAAGGTGAGCACCCAGAAGCTTGACGACCTTGTTAATTATGCCGGAGAGCTCGTCATAGCTCAATCCATGCTCAGGCAGAAAACCGCCCATGATCCCACGTTGAGCCAGAATGTGGTCCATCTGGGTCAGATCGTCACAAATATGCAGAACATCGCCATGTCCATGCGAATGATCCCCATCAAGGCTACCTTTATGAAGATGATCCGCCTTGTACGGGATCTCGCCCATCGATCAGGCAAAGAAGTCGCATTGACCATGGAAGGCGAGGATACTGAAATTGACAGAAATGTGGTGGATGCACTGTATGAGCCCATGGTGCACATGATCCGGAATTCAGTGGATCACGGCATCGAAGCCTGTAACGAACGGATTCAACTTCAAAAGCCTTTAAAGGGAAATATTATTCTCAGGGCCTACCATAAGGGCGGTTATATTCTCATTGAAATAGAGGATGACGGCAAGGGGCTTGACCGGGATAGAATCCTCCAAAAGGCGATCTCATCGGGAGTTGTTCCAGAGGGCGCAACCTTAACCGATGGCCAGGTTTATGACCTGATCATGGCCCCGGGGTTTTCAACGGCAGAAGAGATCACCGATGTCTCTGGCCGGGGTGTGGGCATGGATGTCGTGAAGGATGGGATCGAAAAATTTCGGGGGCAGCTCAATATTGATTCGTCCAAAGGAAAAGGGACTAAATTCACCATCAGCCTCCCCCTTACCCTTGCCGTTATCGACGGAATGCTGATCCTGGTGGATGGTGAACGGTATGTCGTTCCAACCATATCCATCCAAAGGGCGTTTAAGCCGGCCAGGGAAGAGTGTTTTACCGTCCAGGGTCAGGGTGAGATGGTCAAAGACCGGGGAAGCCTCATTCCCCTGATCCGCCTGAATGACCTTTACAATGCCGGTCTTCCTGAAAAACCTGTGTGGGACTGCCTTGTTGTTGTGGTCGAGTCAAAGGACGAAAAAAGAGCCCTGCTCATCGATGAACTCCTGGGCAAGGACGAATATGTCATAAAAAATCTTGGTAAAAATTTTGAAGGTATAAAAGGCCTTGCAGGAGGTGCCATTCTTGCCGACGGTCGTGTGGGGCTTATTCTTGATATCCATGGAATCTTCACCCTTGCGTCAAAAAAGTGATTCAATATGAAACAGATCGTTGGCGTGGCAGATATGAAGGTTAGCAACAATCCGTCAGAATCCATCATCACCTATTCCCTTGGGTCATGTATCGGACTTGTCATTTATGACCCTGTTGTCAGGGTGGGGGGCATTTTGCACTATATGCTGCCTGAATCTTCCCTGGACCAGACAAAGGCCACTGCCAGGCCTTATATGTTTGCCGATTCAGGAATACCGAGGTTGTTTAAAACAGCTTATAGTCTGGGTGCGGCAAAGCAACGAATGAACGTCTATGTGGCAGGCGGGGCTGAAATCCTTGACCAGAGCGGATTTTTTAATATCGGCAAACGAAACTACATGGCACTCAAAAAAATATTCTTTAGAAATAAGGTGATGATCAATAAACAGGATGTGGGAGGAAATACCAACCGGACGGTCAGGCTTGAAATAGGAACCGGAGATATCTATGTGAAAACTTCGGGTGGAAAGGAGGTGAAGATATGATCTCCCTTCAAACAAGAGCTGGTGGAAACCCGGGGATTCAGTTTTCTGGAGGCCGAAAAAAAGATCTTTGGTATAGACCATGCTGAATTAGGTGCAATGATTGCCAAAATGTGGAAGTTCAGCCCCAGGATGGTGAAACTGATCAGGCACCACCACCTCACCGACGAAACCATGATCCAGGACCGGGAGGTCACAGTTGTTTACCTTGCCGACTGCATCTGCATGATGATGGGCAGGGGAGTGGGCCTTGACGGTCTTGCCTACCGCTTCAAGACCCGTGTGATGGGAGATCTCGGGATCTCATCCCAGGACCTTTTGATGATTATTGCAGAATTCGGTGTAAACATGCAGAAGGTCGAAGACCTCTTAAACATGGCTCAATGAAAAATAACAGGAACAAACAATGTCATACTCCATACTCATAGTGGACGACTCTCTGCCCATGCGATCGGTGGTAAAACGAGCTATAAAGGCTGCGGGTTATGGTAATTCAGAATTGCTTGAAGCCGCCAACGGCCGGCAGGCCCTTGAAATGATGCGAAACAGCTGGGTCGATATGGTCATAACCGATTACAATATGCCCGTCATGAACGGGCTGGATTTTATCCGGTGCGTCAAACAGGAGGAGCTGCTGAAAAATATCCCGGTTGTGGTGGTCTCAACCGAGGGTAGCCAATCAAAAATCGAGGAATTCATGGATAGCGGTGCTGCAGGGTATATCACCAAACCATTTACGGCTGAGGCAATCAGGGATGTGATTGTCAATATTCTTGGAGAGGCAGGTTATGAAGATACGTTTGATGAAGGCGATCAAGACCTCGATTTCTGAAGTGATGGAAACCATGTTTTTTCTGCCGATTGAACCGGGTGAGGAAACTTTGTTTGCCGGGTTTGAGATGGGTGCGGACGATATTCTGGCCAGCGGGTTGAGGTTTACAGGCGCTGTCACAGGTCAAATGATTCTGGTTGCCCCGAGAACCCTTGTGGCAGAAATGGCTGCAAATTTCATGGGGGAGTCAAGGGAGTCACTCACCGACGAGCACATCTGCGGGACATTGACGGAAATGGCCAACATGGTGTGCGGCAACGCCCTGGGTAAGGTTGATTCAAAGGTTCCGTTTGAGCTTTCCATCCCTGAAATCATGGAAATTTCAAAAGTCTTACCCGACCAGGAGCTTGCTGTTGTTGAAACCATAGGGTCAAAAATGGCCGTTGGGTTACACCTGGAGTAAAGGTCATATGCCCAAAGATATTAAAGTGCTCATAGTTGATGATTCCGCCGTTGTCAGGAAGGTCTTTTCCGAGCAATTGTCCCGGCAGCCAGGGATAGTCGTTGTGGGCACGGCCCCGGACCCCTATGTGGCCAGGGACAAGATCGTTCGACTCAGGCCGGATGTGATCACCCTTGACATTGAAATGCCCCGCATGGACGGCATCACCTTTTTAAAAAAGCTGATGCAGTATTATCCCCTGCCTGTTATCATTGTGAGTTCGTTGACCGCAAAGGGGAGCAAGCTTGCCATGGAGGCCTTGGCACTGGGTGCCCTTGAGGTCATCTGCAAGCCAAATTCTGCCTATTCCGTGGGGGAGATGAGTTTGCAGCTGGCAGAGAAGATCAGGGCTGTTTACGGGGCAAAAAAGCCGTCTGTTCCCCCTGGAGGAGTTGAGAACAGGCCGTTGACATCCATGGGATCGAGAGCTCTTTCAGCCACAACCAATAAAGTCATAGCCATTGGTGCCTCCACCGGGGGAACCGAGGCCATTAAAAACGTGCTGATGAGGTTTCCTTGCAACACCCCTGGTGTCGTGGTGGTCCAGCATATGCCGGCCCAGTTTACAACTTCCTTTGCCCAGAGGCTGGACGAGCTTTGCCAGATGAGTGTCAAGGAGGCCCGGGACGGGGATACCGTCATGAACGGCCAGGTTCTTATTGCACCGGGTAATTTTCACATGGTGTTCAAGCGGAGCGGGGCCCGTTATCATGTGGGGGTTAAAACCGGACCCCTTGTCCATTACCAGAGGCCGGCCGTGGATGTCTTGTTTAAATCAGTTGCAAGGTATGCCGGCGCCAATGCCCTTGGCATCATTTTGACGGGTATGGGCAAGGACGGGGCTTTGGGACTGCTTGAGATGAAAAATGCAGGGGGTAAAACCCTAGCCCAGGACGAGGGATCAAGCGTGGTATTCGGCATGCCCAAGGAGGCGATCAGCGTCGGTTCTGTGGATTATGTGGAGGATATCCACTCCATTGCCGACAGGGCCATGGCTCTATTGGAGACAATGTAACGGTTGCAATGGAAAAATATTATGGCCTTTGAAATAAAGCTCTCACCAGCCCAGCATCAGGAACTTTCGGGAATCGTCTACAGGGAGTCTGGTGTAGTTCTCAATGAGAAGAAATACAGCCTTCTGGTGGCAAGACTGGCCAAGAGAATGCGCATGATAAAAGTTTCCAGGGTGTCTGACTACATCACCCTTCTATCCGCTGATTCGGATGAGTTTAATGAGTTCATCGATGCAACCACAACCAACCACACGTTTTTTTTCAGGGAAAACAAGCATTGTGAATATATTCTCAAAAACCTGGACGCTAAAAAACCATTAAAGATCTGGAGCGCCGCTTCCTCGAGCGGAGAAGAGGCCTTTTCCCTGGCCGTTCAACTCTTGGCCAACTCATTTACATTCACCATCTATGGGTCGGATCTTTCAGATTCCATGCTCAACCTTGCCCGCCGGGCCATTTATTCAAACGAGCGGGTAAAGAACGTTCCTGTTTCCATGCTTCATGCCTACTTCCGAAGGGGAGAGGGCAGATGGAAGGGCCATGTCAAGGTTAAATCCGCCGTTCAAAAACTTGTGACCTTTGAAAAGTTTAATCTGCTCTCCTGCACACCCAGGGATACCTACGACATTATTTTTTGCAGAAACGTCATGATCTATTTTGACACCCCCACAAGGCAGCGGGTGGTTACCCGGCTCTGCAATGCCCTGAAACCCGGAGGTTATTTTTTTGTGGGCCTGTCCGAAAGCCTTAACGGCCTCGACCACAGCCTGACAAATGTTCTTCCCAGCGGTTACCGGAAAAAATCATGATCGGCGGGGCGCTTTTTCTTGCCATTATCACCCTGGGGGTGCTACTCTACCTTTGATCCGCAGTAAAACGTTTGATCGGCAATCAGGGTTTAGTGATACTTCCCAAAATTACCGGGCTTTTTGTCGCAGCCATTGCAGCCCAGATCGTTTTTACCGGCATTCAAAATTTTCTCAAAATCAACTGAAAGACCTGGGCAATTAAGAGATGACGATCCAAATTTTAATTTGATTTTTTACATTGGGAAAGGTACTGTTTAATAATCACCTAAAGTTGAATCTTGGCACTGTAATTTTAAATAACGGAGGCATGAAAATGATAGACCTTTCAACCAGGTATTTAGGATTAAACCTTAGAAACCCGATCATTGTCGGCAGCTCAGGGTTAACCGATTCTGTCGAAAAGATTCAAAAAATCGAGGAGGCGGGTGCCGGGGCAGTGGTGTTAAAGTCGATCTTTGAAGAAGAAATTCTTTTTGAGTATGACGCTGTTATCAAGGAGGCAGAAACGGATGGTGTCAACCTGGAGCAGTTTGATTATTTTGATTTCCATTTAAGAGGAAAAAAATTGAATGGTTACATTGACCTGATTCAAGGTGCAAAGGCAAAAACATCCATTCCAATCATTGCCAGTATCAACTGTGTTTATTCCTATGAGTGGATTGATTTTGCAAAGAGAATTGAAGCTGCAGGGGCTGATGCAATTGAATTAAACATGTTTTTCCTGCCGTCTGACTTTAAAAGAAGCTCCCGGAAACAGGATGATATGTATTTTGAAATAGTGGAGAAGCTTGTCAGTACGATTTCAATACCGATATCTCTTAAAATCAGCTACTACTTTTCAAACCTTGGCCACATGATTCAAAGACTTTCAAAATCGGGGATTTCCGGTATTGTTTTATTTAATCGTTTTTTCAGCCCGGATATTGATATTGACAAGTTAGAAATAAAACCCTCGTTTGTTTTCAGTGCTCCTTCCGATTTAGCACAATCTTTGCGATGGATCGCCATTATGTCCCAGAGAGTTCAATGTGATCTGGCAGCCTCATCAGGAATTCATGATGGTGAAAGCGTTATCAAACAGATCCTGGCGGGTGCACAGGCTGTGCAGATGGTCTCTGCATTATATAAAAAAAAGATTGCATACATTAAGGATGTAATCGAGACCCTGGAAACCTGGATGAAGGCACATAAGTATAATACCCTCCAGGACTTCAGGGGGAAATTAAGCCAGGCTAAAGCGGATGATCCTGCAGTTTATGAGCGTATGCAGTTCATGAAATATTTTACCTGATTTAATCTACCGATTTGATCTAAGGGCGATCCCTTGCGATCGCCCTTCCGGGGCGACAAAGAATTAAGCCTCCAGCAACACAGACCCCGTCAAACCATCAATTATGACAAATGGTTCACACTATCATGAAGGACTGTAAGCCTTATTTGGGTATGGGTTTTTTGCCAAGAGGGGCAAAGCATACTCCTGCAAGCCTGAAGTGGGCAAACCCAAAGGGGATTCCGATTATGGTCAGGCAAAGCGATATCCCGGCAAGGATGTGGGAGATTGCAAGCCAGATTCCGGCCAGTATAATCCACAAAAAATTGGCAAGGGAGGTGCCGATAACCCGTTGTTCACCCATTATCCTTGCATCCACAAGCTCTTTGCCAAAGGGGAATGCTGCAAATCCTGCAATTCTGAAGGCGGCGTAGGCAAAGGGAATTCCTGCAACGGTAATAAAGAGAAGGCTTCCGACCAACAGCCAGGAGAGCCACGCTATAAAACCTCCGCCAAATATGAACCATAGAATGTTGAGTATCAGTATCATTTATCAATCCTGTTAAATATTTCTTTTGCCCAGATGGTGTGTAGACGAGGGCCTGGATGAAAGCCATCCTCAGCCATGAGAGACAGATCCATGGGCAGGTTGAACTCCATGAACTCGCAATCAGGCTGGCTCTTTAACCACTTTTTGATGGTTTTATTCATCTGGGCTGCACACAGGCCAAGATACCGGTTTAACGGCCAGGGCAGGGCGGGAAACAGCTCCATTGGCGGCACGGCAGAAATGATAAACCGGCGAACCTTGAATCGGTCACGCATGAGGGCAATCAGTCTTTTCTGCTGACTTGTCCATTTGTCCGGCTGCACACCGTTTTTGACATCGTTGACTCCCAGGGATGTTACGACAAAATCAAATTCCCTTGGCGGCAGGGATTCCATATGTTTAATGGTTGCGGCCGTGGTGGCTCCTGTTTTTGCGATCAGCTCCCAGTTTACCGTGTACTGGGGGCCAAAACAGGCCAGAACCTGCCCTGAAAGTGCCTGGTCCTGGTACTCTACGCCCACGCCTGCTGCGGCTGAGTCTCCAAGGATCAAGAGTCGGATTTGTCGTTCACCGTTTCCCTTGGTTCCCCTTCGCAGGCCCTTTGCCTCGGGAAGTCTTGGTGTTTCTCTGGCCACCTTTTTTCCCTGGTGTATCAGCACCGGGGCCAGGAAAAACTTTAAAAGGTTAAGAATCATGTGGTCTTTTTATCACAACTGAATAGTTTTACAAGCTTATTTGGGCCTTGATCATAGTACAGATAATTTATCGGCCAGGGAGCCAGCTCTCTGGCCGATAAGGCTAACATGATTCCAGATCTTCCTTGACTTCCGATCCATTTGTGTTAAACATGCGTCTTTGTTTCTTACGAATAGTTTTGGTTTTTATCCCCTGATAGCAGCATGGTTCGTCTCCGCATTATCGTCGACCTACCCCACTACATCACTCGATACTCCAACTAAATTTTGTTTTTGTTGTTGTTTTTTTAGGAGCTTCTTATGGGTTTCAATTTTGTACCAGAGTCTTTTTCCGCATTTCGAAAGGATTATTCCCGTGAAAAATTTGTAAACGATATCATGGCCGGGGTGATTGTGGGGATCGTTGCCCTTCCCCTTGCCATTGCCTTTGCCATTGCATCCGGTGTTAAGCCGGAGCAGGGCATTTATACTGCCGTGGTTGCGGGTTTTCTGGTTTCGGTTTTTAGCGGAAGCAGGGTTCAGATCGGCGGACCTACTGGTGCGTTTATCATCGTTTTGTTCGCAATTGTGCAGGAATTCGGATTTGAAGGGTTGATGGTGGCCACCATTATGGCCGGGGTAATACTTGTCATAATGGGGCTGACCAAGTTTGGTCAGGTGATCCGGTTCATACCCTATCCCATGACCATAGGGTTTACAGGCGGAATCGCATTGATCATCTTCACCACACAGATCAAGGATTTTCTAGGTCTTACGATCCCCAATGTCTCCCCGGATTTTCTCGGCAAATGGGTTGATTATACCCACCATTTCATGACTCTAAATGTGGAGACCATGGCCATGGGCCTGGCAACCCTCACGATAATGATGGTCTGGCCAAGGGTGACTAAAAAAATTCCTGGCTCTGTCATTGCCATCATTGCCACCACAATGGCTGTCTCTCTTTTAAACCTGCCCGTTGACACAATCGGAAGCAGATTTGGTGCCATTCCCACCATGCTGCCCAAGCCGTCCATACCCCAGTTCGACTTTGAGTTGATCAAACAGCTTATCTCCCCGGCCTTTACCATTGCCATGCTTGCGGCAATAGAGTCCCTTCTCTCGGCGGTTGTGGCAGATGGTATCACAGGAGATCGCCACAACTCCAACATGGAGCTTGTGGCCCAGGGCATTGCCAATATCGTGGCGCCTCTTTTCGGGGGAATCCCTGCCACGGGTGCGATTGCCCGGACCGCCACCAACATTAAGAGCGGTGGTACCACTCCCCTGGCAGGCATTGTCCACGCCGTTACCCTGCTCATGATAATGATCTGTTTCGGACGATGGGCCACCCTTATTCCCATGGCTACCCTTGCCGCCATACTCATGGTGGTGGCTTACCACATGAGCGAATGGCGATATTTTGTAAAGCTTTTAAAGAGTCCTAAAAATGATCTTTTTGTGATGCTCACCACCTTTTTTCTTACCGTGTTTGTGGATCTTACCATCGCCATTCAGACCGGTGTGGTTTTAAGTGCCGTTTTATTCATGAATCGCATGGCCAATGCCACCGTCATACGAAGAAGTACAGGAGATATGGAACCTGACCATCACTCCCTAAAGGACAGGGTGGTGCCCGAAGGCGTGGAGGTGTTCGAAATCCACGGACCCTTCTTTTTTGGTGCAGCCAGCAAGTTCAAAAACACCCTTGAGATTGTGGGAAAGACTCCAAGGGTACTGATTATCCGATGCCGTCATATCCTGTTCATCGATGCCACAGCCCTCCACGCCCTGGAAGAGTTGGTGGAAAAAACCCTGCGGGATAAAACAACCCTGCTCTTGTCCGGGGTCCATGCCCAGCCCCTTATCACCCTTGAACAGTCTGGGCTATATTATAAAATAGGCAAAGAGAACATCTACGGAAACATCGATGCGGCTTTGAACGGGGCAAGGCGATTGCTGGGGATTCCTGAGCTTCCCCTGCCCACTCCATTTATTCCCACCGTTAAAAGCTATAACCGCAAATGGCGGTTGGATTTAACGAGTCTGCTACAATCCCCTATCCTTTCAATTGATTATTTCGAATTATTTATACACCTTCCCAGTTGCAAAGTATATGTTTTATCTTTTGAAGTAA